>ERZ1026780.73-NODE-73-length-84770-cov-8.214578_pt1 | contig 84770 bp, 68 predicted proteins | sample MGYA00380126_ERZ1026780 | MGnify/ENA primary metagenome ERZ1026780 (study PRJEB33269, sample SAMEA4719762) | human gut metagenome | biome: human-associated habitat; feature: organic feature; material: feces | place: Cameroon | collected 2013-10 ... | reverse complement strand
AAAACTCGGATTGTAATTCCGAGTTACACGCGAAATTTATTTCGCTTTTGTTCTGCTCTCTTGCTTTCAAAAAACAAAAGAGTTGTTAGAATATCAAACGGAGAAAATATCTATGGAAAACATCTTTGAAGACCTCAAATGGAGAGGACTCATCCAACAGTTCAGCAACGAAGAAAAAGTAAAAGAGCTCTTAGCGACGAAACAAACGATTTATTGTGGTTTTGATCCAAGCGCGAGTTCTATGCATTTAGGAAACTACGTGATGATTTCGATTCTTAAGCGTTTCCAAAAAGCGGGACACCGCATTATCGCCTTAGTGGGCGGCGCGACTGGTATGATTGGTGACCCAAGTGGCAAATCCAAAGAAAGAAACCTTCAAACGAAGGAAAAACTCGCTGAAAATACCGCCTCTATCAAGAACCAATTGGAACGCTTTATCGATTTATCCAACCCGGAAAAAGGAATGATTCTTAATAACTACGATTGGCTCGGTAATATGTCGACACTTGATTTCTTACGAGACTATGGAAAATACTTCCCGATTAATTACATGCTTTCGAAAGAAATCGTTTCTTCTCGTTTGGAAGCAGGCATTTCGTTTACTGAATTCGCTTACCAAATTCTCCAATCGATTGACTTCTATCATCTCAATAAAACCTATAGCTGTCGTATCCAAATCGGGGGCAATGACCAATGGGGCAATTTGACAAGCGGCCTTGAACTCATCCGTAAACTCGATGGAGAAGACGCGGAAGCGGAAGCAATGACCGCCCACTTAATCACACGAGCGGATGGGAAGAAGTTCGGAAAGAGCGAAGATGGCGCTCTCTTCTTGGATCCAGCGTTGACTTCGCCTTATAAGCTCTATCAATACTTCATCAATACGACCGACGAAGATGCGGTTAGATATCTTAAGGTTTTTACTTTCTTATCGAAAGAAGAACTTATCGAAATCGAGAAAGAGCATCTTTTGAGCCCTGGAGCCCGTATCGCTCAAAAGAAGCTCGCCTTTGAAGTTACGAAAGATATTCATGGCGAAGAAGCCGCTTTAGAAGCCGTTAAAATGAGTAACGTTCTATTCTCAGGCGAAGTGCAAACCCTTTCTAAAAAAGAAATCGAAGAACTTCTTGGGAGTTTGAAAGTGAAAGTTGAGCCTTCTCTTTCTTTGCTCGATCTCCTTGTTAAAGTGGGGGCTGCCCAAAGCAAAACGCAAGGTAAGACCTTCGTTCTCCAAAATAGCGTTTCCATCAATGGAGTGAAAGCAACCGACCTCAATAAGACTTATGGTTCGGAAGACGCTCTATTTGGCGAATACCTTATCATTAGAAGGGGCAAAAAGAACTATTATTTGGCCGCTCTTTAATTAAAAAACATAAAATAGCCGGCAAAAGTCCTCTATTTCTTAACCTATAACTTTTTGCGAAAGAAATATGGAAGGAAGCGAGTTATTTTTTTATAGTCTCATAGAGAAGCAAGGATGCTTGAAGGGGAATCCCAACAAAGAGAACAAAGAAGATATTTTGATCGAGGAACAAAAAGAAGGTGATAGAAAAGGAGAGAAGCAATCCCCAAATAAAAATGCTAAAGAGGATCGTTTCGGCCAAGCCTTTTCCCCAAAACCGTTTCACGAGTATGCCATCCAATAAACCAATAGCAGGAATGGTCCAAAGGAAAGAAATCCAGTAATCGAAGGTATGGACACTGATGACGCCATTGACGAAGATGCAGGTGGCTATTAATAGGATGACCGAGCCCGTAAGGCAAGCGATTGCGATTTTATTGGTATTTTTCCTTTTATCATCTTCTTTATTTGATCGTTTTAACTCGATTGGGCCCCTTAAAATAGCGTCTACACTGACGCCATAAAAATCAGCGATTTGCAATAAAATCTCTGCAGAAGGAACGGCTTTTCCTAATTCCCACTTAGAAATGTTCTTGTCGCTGTAGCCCAGAGTTTCTGCGAATTCCTGTTGGGTGAGGTGACGAGCCTTTCGAAGGGTTTGGAGGTTTTTTGCAACGCGTTCATTAATTTCGATTTCATTCATAGAGTAACTATAAACGGCTCCAAAAAGCTTTCAAGAATGAATGTTTTTGTGAAAAAGCCTTTTTGATTCATAAATAAAGCAACCATCGATAAAATAATCTATAAAATAGACAATGTATAAAAATGATGAATTATTCTATTTGATAGAAATTAATTACATCTAGTTGTGAGAACTAGCAATTTCAATATCAAAAAAGTTTAGTAAGTATCGTAGAAATATTAATTCTACTAATTGTAGAGCAACTCTCTACCGTTCCAACTTTGCATGGTAGATGGTTTCTTGATTTTTAGGCTCTAAATTATAGTGCTTGAAAGGGCCTCTTTAGGAAATGAAATCGAAAAGTATCATCCTCATGTCCATCGGAATCGTTCTGAGCTCGGGCTTAGGCGTTGGCTTAGGCTATGTTCTTTCGAACTTTTTCCCGCATGTCGTTAAAGACGTGAAGTATGACTACGACGAAAAATATTTGAAGGCGGATTCTGAAGCTTGTCTAAAGAAGTTCGAAAAATTTAAGGGCGGTGAAACAGCTTTCGACGGCAAAAGCATGGCTGGTTGGGAAATCATCAATGCCTCTCTTAAGAAGTTTGAAAACCAAGAGATGAACATGAGCCAAGGCATTGGTTATGCCAAGGCTCGAGTTGGTCCAATTGATGTTACCCAACAAATTCGAAGCACGATGTATCGAGTTGGGGATTCCTATTTTGAAGAATCTCTTTCCAAGTCCAGTGTTGTGAACGTCGCCTGGAGAATGTTTCAAGAAGGGGACACCACCAAAAGATATAAGGGTGGTTGTCCATCAAACGTCGAGAAACCGGTCTTTGATGTGAGCCTCTCTCCGACCACTTATACGGAAGCCGAATATTTCGACCACGCAGGCAGGAACCTTGATGGATCCAGTTGCATCTATCTCATCAGCGATAAAACGCTTAGCGGAGAAAGCCAAAAAGTCACTTCCGGTTTACCGAAAGATGAAATTAAGAAAAACGAAGATGGGACTTATACCATTTCGGTGGAGCTTGATCCCCGGAAATCGGTGGTGAACTACATTCGCCAAATGAAAGCGACGACCGATATGAACGGCAATCCAATCTTCGATTACGTCCATATGAGTTGGACGGTCACCCGAGATGGTGATCTCATATCCAGTGTTTCAAAAGAGAAATACTTCGCTTCGACCCCTTCTGGTTCAAGTAATTTGGAAGGGCAATTAGTGACGCATTATTCGACCGGCGGGAATTACAAGATTCCAGAGCTTAATACACCGATCGTTTATGAAAATAATGATTAGGGGACTACAAAAATGAGTAGGAAAAAGAAAAACAAAGAAGACGAAAATGAAAAGAAAGTAGGCGGTGTCCTCGCTTTCTTTGGCAAAAAGAGCGTGCGCCTAAGCGCTCTTTATGTCGCCCTCTTCGGCTTATGCACGGCTGGCGCTTATTGGTTTACACCTTATTTAAACGGCAGTTTGAACGATGATTATAAAGAGGAGGACAATTCGACTGGTTTATCCAATGCCGACCGTTTCATGTCCAAACTCACGGAACTGAGCGGCTTTAAGGGGACGATTAACACTTTGAAGGTAACTTTCCCTGATAATGACAATAACGATAGCACTCATAACGAGGCTTTTCTCAAAAGCGGTTCGAAAATCATCGTGGCAATGCCCGACACCGACCATATTGGTTTCCATTTGGATACGGAATTCACTCTCTCGACTCCTGGAAGCGACATTAAAGATGTCACTAAGCCGATGTTTGTGAATTATGATAGCAACGACCTCTATATTTCGATGCTTGGTGCCAAATACAAGTATCTTTCCGAAGATTACGAAACCATTCTTGACAATGTCATTGAGGTTTTGGGGAAAGATGGCGTAACTATTCCTTCTTCCTTCTATGAAACCGTTGAAAAGATCTTTGGCGGTTTAATGGGCGGTTCTGACGGAAGTGCTTCCCCGGACATGGGTGTTAACTTCACCGAGAAAAATGGGACGAAAGATGGGCATGCTTTCGTATGTACGATTTCGTTAGATGGCAACGATTACGACATCAACATGACCAGCGACAACGATTTCAATTTGACTTCCGTTGAGGCGAACCTTGATTTCGGTTCTGTCCAATTAGATCTGGATGTGGCGACCGATTTAAAGAACGTAACGCTTGGCTCGCTTAGCCAATTCGTCCCGGAAGACAAAGATAGCTATGTTTCCCTTGTCAATATGCATGGCATCTTTAAGAAAATCGCAAACCTTGCTAGCGCCAAGGCTTTCGATATCTCTTTCGATGGCGCCTTAACATATAAATACGGAAAAGAAGGAGAGAAGAAAGACGATGCGATCAATATCTCTGCTCTTGCTTCGCTCGATATTGGAAAATCGGATTACCGCCTTTCTGTGGAAGCAAAAGGGGATAAGGAAAACGCCGAAAAGATTAGCCTTGCTTATTTGCCCTCCACTTTAGAAAATCCCCAAAGCGCTTATTTAAACTATAACGATGTTTATAAGGTTGCCGCCGATCAAACGACGATTGACGCCCTCATGGGGAGAGTTAAGGATTCCACAAGCGGAAGCAAAGACTCTTTCGACGCCGAAAAACTTCTTGGACTTTTCTCCTTTGTCACGGATAGCGAGGTTATGAAAGCCATTGCCGATGGTCATTACCAAGCTGTTTTGAATATGATCGATGATCTTGAAACCTCTAACGATAAGATTGTCGCAGGCATTGAACTCAAAGGTCTTGGCCTTGGCGAAAATGCGAAAATCCTTGCGACCATTGATGGACACGAAAAAGAAGGAGAGAACGCTCTTCATCTTTTGAAAGTCGAAATCCGAGATATCGCCTTAACGGATACGATGTTTAATGGCGTTTTGACACTAGATGACCGTCTCGATATTTCTTTTGATACCAAAGGCTACAATTCTCTGGACAAGCTTCCTGATATCTATGATCAAGTGACGGATTTGGCCAAAGAGAAGCGCGCCGGCTTAGGAATCGATGCCAATATCAAACTCGATGGCGATAAAAATATTGCGCTTCGCGGCGCCATGCAATTCGACGCCAATGAGTCTTTAGGAACGGGCGCGTTAACGATCGAAGAGCCGCTTAAAAAGCATCTTTTGACGACGGATTTTGATAAGAACCAAGTTCATCTTCAATATCAAGACGCGGAAGAGACAAACGAAAAGGGGACCCTTGCGAAAATTTCTATCTCGAGCATTCAAGATCTCATTTCCTACATTTCTTCTTTAACGAACAATAATCGTTTCCAAGAACGTTTCATGACTTCACTTGGTGGCGCTATTGGAGAAGTGGCTCTTTCTAACACCTTAAGCGAAGTGCTTGATGGCCACTATAGCAGTTTGCTAGGAATGAACATCCTTAAAAACTACACTTTCTCCGATTCTCAAAGCGTCTTTACCGTTAATGCGAAAGCACTCGGATTGGATAAAGACCTCAGCTTTGCGTTGAATTACGCTTCCAAAGCTTCTTTAAACGAAGAAGGCGAAGTGACTTCAAAAGTCGATTCCCTTGAACTCCTTGAAACCGAATTTAATGGCGTCAAGATGGGCTTAAAAATCAGCCTTAAGGATTACGACAATTCTTTAACCAAACGTCTTTCTTACGCCGAAGAGGACTATAACGACTTCTCTAAGGTGAGCGATTTGACGAAAGCTTTGATTAATACGGCAACCGACTTTGATACCTATCACGTGAAAGCGGCGTGCGATGTCACTCTTTGGACCGCGAATATCATCCATCTCGATATGGATATGCTTGCCAATTACACGAGCAATGGTTGGGAATACTACCTAAAGCTTTCGAACATCCCACTTATCCCAGCCGTGAATAGTCAATACAGCATTTTCTATGGTTATACGAGAAGCGTTGAAGCGGTGATTAAGAACGAAAAAGTCTATTTGCTTGGTGTTAATCCCTTTGGCAAACATGGCTATTTGACTGAAGAAGATCGCACTCAAAATGGCGAAAAGATTGATTGGACGGAAACCAATGCCGGTAATTTCTCCTTCGACTATCTGAAGAAGAACGAAAACCTTTTGAAGTTCATTTTGGGCGACGTCCTCAATGTTCAACCTTATTATTTGAATCAAATTCAACCTTCTGAGTCGACGATCGAAACTTCGAAAGGCGTTTCTTTGAATCAAAAACTCGCCTATGAAAAGGTTCTTGAATCGACTGCCTTCGAAGCCGAGACAAATGACTATTCGATGACCCTTAATATTGGCGCTCTTCTAAATAGCGATTACGTCGTGAAAGCGACTCTTGGGGCTAAGACGAATAACGATAACTATCTTACCCAAGTCGCTATCGATGCCTTTGCTTTCGCCGGCGTCCGCGTGGACTTCTCTCTTTATATGGAACTCATGGATGTTGGACAAAGCGTAGGTGATAGCTTAAAAACTTCCTTCGATAATGTTGTGGCTCAAGGAGAAAATGGCATTACTCATACGATTTAATAAGGATTTGCAATGATTTTTGGAAAAGTGAGAACGAAAACCAAACGCTTTACGGGACTTTGTTCCCGCTTTTCCATTTTTATGGCGACCTTGTTTTCTCTTGGCGTCAGTGCCTTGACCCCGGTTGGATATAGCGCAATCGAAGGCCCTTCTAAAGAACCGATTGGAAACTTGCCAGAAGGGGAGAATTCTCTTTCGAAATTTGCCTCTGCTTTAAATGATAGCCATGGCTTTGGCGGGAAGCTTTCTTTCGATGCCTCTTTTCAAACGAAAGAAAGCTCGAGGAAGTGTGATCTTCATTTTAAGGACGGAAATTTTTCCTTTTATAAAGATGGGGAAATGGCTCTTCATCTTGATGGTTCGCTTCTTTACGACAAGGCTTCGCTTCCTTTTCTCGTTCATTATTCTGATAACAACGCGTATATGAGCATTTTGGGAGCTCGCTACTCCTATAAAACAGACGATTTTGATTCCCTTTTCGATTCCATCATTTCCATATTCGGCGCCGATTCGATTAAAATTCCAGATTCTTTCTATTCTTGGATCGATAGACTTTTGAACGCTAAAGGAGATGAAGAGAAAAAAGATTTTGAAGGCGAGTTCGCTTTAGAGAGCGAAAATGCCGAGAAACATCTCTTCTCTTGGCGTTTTGATTCCCTTTTCGATGGCAAAATCTATTTCGAAGCGGATCCATATTTTCAATTAACTTCCATTTATAGTGATTCTTTGAAAGGTGAAGGGTTTGAATGCTCCTTCAAGTATGAAATATCCAAAGAAGAAAGTTCCTTAAATAGCATTCGTTCCTTGACTCCGAAAGATGCTTCTTCCTATTCCCCAATTGTCAATTCGATGGGGTTGGTTCGAAAGGTCTCGGATATAGTTAAATCCAAAAAAGCGGGTGTTTCTTTTAAAGGGAACTTTAAGAACAAAACGAATTTTTCGAAAAAAGAAGAAGTCATCGAAGACTTTGACCTTCAAGGATTCACCTATTTCGACGTGAATAATAAACGCTTTCATGGCAAAGTTACCTTTGGCGGCTATGACTTAGAGGATGAAAGAGGCGAAACCACTCTCTCATTCTTCACCAATATTCTTGAAAACGATTCTTGGAAGGCTTTCGTCGATTATAACGACCTTATGAAATTATCGATGACCTCGATGACTTTCGATGAAGTTTTAGGTCTTTTCGAAAAGAGCGAAGGAACGAGTGGCCTTGCCGATTCCGTCGTCTCTTTCTTGGCGGACAATTCCCTCATTAAAGATATTCAAAATGGTTGTTATAGTGGTGCCTTTGAACTTATTCAAAATATCGAATCCGGCAATAATCTAATAACTGTTAATTTAAACTTGAATCCTCTTGGCCTTGGTGAAGATTCTCATTTATCTTTAACTCTCAACGCTCAAAATAATGGGGTTTCGCAGGCGATTTTTGAAAATACAACTTTTGGATCCGTATCTATCGAAAAACTTATTATCACTCTCGAGGACTTTGTGGATTTCTCGTATAGCGAAGAAGGCTATTTTGAAATGGATGGCCTTCCGACATTCGCTTCCCAAATGCAAAGCCTCTTCCAAAAGAAACGCGCGAACATTTCCTTTAACGCAAGCGTTTTAGACGCTTCCGGTTTAGGCTATCCAGAAATTAGTGGAAATGTGTTCTTTGATTTAAATAGCGACAAGAAGAAAGGATCTGGAGACGTCACGTTAAAACACAAAGTGGAAGACGGCGGCACTAAAAACAATCATGTTAAAGTGGACGTCACAGGCGCTTTAGATAGTGACGTTACTCGCTTCCACTATAACGATGGCGACAGCAATAACGAAGGTATGCGTGGCCAAATGACGATTAAAGATCTCCATTCCGTTATTGAATTAGCGGTGGGCCTATATAACGACAATGACCCTCGCTTTGCCAAGTTCTTCGATCCTTTAAGAGCCGCTCTTACTTCCAATGCTATTGGCGCTTTAACCGCAAATCGTTTTGGACCGCTTGTGGCTTCGAAAGTTATTCTTTCGAGCAATTTATCTCGCGATGCCTGGCGCTTTAAATTCGATGCAAACGCCTTTGGACTTCAAAAAGGAACAAGCTTTGATATCCTTCTTTCTTTCAAAAACGACGAAATTCAATCTCTCCAAATCGTTGATTTGAAAACAAGCGATCAAACGATTAATGCGACTATCTCCTTTGTATCGAGTCAATTCGATGATGCAAACTTAAGCATCGTAAATGATTTCAAAGAAGGCAATTATTATCAATTTGATGGTATCGATTCCCTCTTGAAGGCGGCCCTTAACGAATCCAAACGCGAATCTTTCCATCTTTATAGCGATTCTTTTAAAGCGTCTCTTGACATCCTTTCGTTCATCAAAGGCTTCCAACTCGACATGAACATGGACTTTTATATTTATGTTAAAAACGAAGTCGTGAAGGTCTATGGCGTTGTTTCAAACATCAATAATCGTCAGTTGCTTTTCGGTTCTTCTCTCTTCAGGCATCATAAAGCAGGCGCAGAATACAATCGCCGCACTGCCGTTATTTATTACGACAATGTCGATCCTTCTAGTTTAGGAGGGGAGGAAAAAGCTCTTCCCGACCAAAAAGGATATCTTTATGTTGCCGGCTCGAATACTTATAAGGTGGCTTTTTCTAGTAAACAAACAATTACCGACGATGTCGTAAAATATAGCACCAATCAGCTTTCCGATACGAAGACGGTTCTCCATCTTGTTCTATTTGATATCTTAGGGATCGACTTAGAAAACAAACTCGATTCGATGCTTGAGACGAAGCAAACGACGACTGCCTATGAAAACCTTTTGACGAACTATCAATTTGAAAATTCCAATAATGCACCTTCTTGGAAAATCGGTGTTGATTTAAGCGCCTTAGCTAATAGTTCCGTGCTCAAAAAACTCAATGTTCAGATTGATGGCGGGCAAAAAGGGACTTCATCAGAAGATTATCTATCTTCTTTAACCTTGCCCGAGCAACAACTCGTGAATATTGGCCTTATCGATGACCTTCCCGTCCTTTCAGCAAAGTTATTCGAAAGCACGATCAATAACGCTGCTCATGGCGAAGATTATTGGACAAGCGGTGGCAAAAACGCTTGGGAGTCCTTCTTAAAAACTGGCAGGTCATTAAATTGCACCTCTTATAACGGCCTATCCTCTTGATATCTTCCTTTAGGAACGTCTTATAATGTTTCTATGAAAAAACTTTTGACCATCCATTTATTTTGCCTTCCTTTCTTGCTTGTCGCATGTGGCGGAACCGAAGCCTTATCAAGCGAGAGTTCTTCTTCCTCTTCTGCTAAAAGCTCAATCTTAACGGAAGACGTCAATCATCGTTATTTAAGAAGCGATCTTATTGCATTTTCAGATTACGATGTGCTTTCTTTTGAGAGCGAGAATCCCAAATACGCTTTTCGATACAAAGAGGGATTTATTTCACGTGGCTTACTCGGTAACGAAGAGCCTCATTTTATTAATGTTTCTTCGAAAGAGAGCAAGCTAACCATCGAACCGGAATCTATCGTGACGAAAGTGAGTGGTCTAAAGAAAAATAAGATTCAAGATTTAAAATTCGAAAATCATGTGCAAAAAGCCGATATTTCGGCTGAAGGAATTGACACTTCCTTGCTTTTTAAAGGCAAAGAATGCAGCGTTGATTCCTATTTTGATAATGGAACTCTTTATTTTAAACCGAATAAAGATGCCTATTCCTTTATCAAATGGGGCATGAAGTTAATGCTCCCTAAATACGGATATGACACCTCTAATTACGAATTCCCAGAGAATGGCGCTAAAGTGGCCTTATCAGAGGAAGAAATTTCCTCTCTTAATACGAGTGGGCTTCTTCCTCTCTCTAATGAACTTTCTTTATCCCTCCCAACCTTCCTTAATACCCTGTTAAGAAGCGATTTTGAACAAGAATCGAACTATGAACTTTATGGTGGAGTGCCTCGCTACACATACACGGTTAAGCTAACCGATCTTTCAAAACTCGTTTTAGACTATCTTAACGAGATTCCTGAGATTGATATTGGCACCGATAACGAGTATTCCAAGACGATCGACGAAGAGCTGAAACCATTCCTTAATACGATTTCTTCTTCGAATGTCAACTTGCGGGTTCGTTATAACCAAGAACGCCTCGAAACCTTTAAGATCGAAGGAAACGTTTCTTTTGATGAAACGAAGATGAAGTCCTTCATTCTTTCAAGAAAAGAGGTTAAGACAGGAGATGCCAGCATTCCTCTTTATCTTTCGATAAACGAAACCATATCCTTTAATTTTGATCAAAGCCAAACGATTTCTTTCCCTGATTTTAGTACCTACGAAGATTTCAAAATGCCGCCAAAGAAAGATGCTTAAAGATTTTGACTAACGTCGATGCGTGGCCTTAAGGGCCACGTTTTTAATTGGGCATAAAGAAAACCCCACTCCAAGGAGTGGGGCATAAGCACAAGAATCGAGGTCTCTCGATTAGAGAAGGCGGTTGTAGTATTCGATGATTTGCGCTTCGTTGATTTCGCGAGCAAGCTCGTTTCTTTCTGGTAAGCGGGCAAAAGTACCAACAAACTTTTCAACATCAACGCTGACATATCCAGGAATATTGGGCTTGCCATCGAAGGATTCCTTAACAACCTTTAAGGGGCTCGCTTCCTTTAAGCCAATTTGGTCACCGACTTTGCAAATGTAACTGGCGATGTCCACTTTTTTGCCATTGACGGTGATGTGGCCATGGTTCACGAGTTGACGAGCTGCCGCACGAGTACGAGCAAAGCCCATGCGATAAACGAGGTTATCAAGACGGCTTTCGAGCAAACGGAAAAAGGCTAAACCAGTGACGGTTCTATCTTTCTTCGCGATGAGGAAGAGACGGCGGAATTGACGCTCATTAACGCCATAAAGCTCCTTGAGTTTTTGCTTCTCGAGAAGTTGAGCGCCATATTCGCTTGGCTTTCTCTTACGATCTTGGCCGTGTTGTCCAGGGCCATACGCTCTTTTTTTGAGTTCATCGCCCGTTTCGAGGACGCTGAAGTTCAAGTGGCGCGATTTTTTCCACTTCGATCCAGTAAATTTAGACATATGTAATGTCTCCTTTCTTTGCGTAAACAAAGATTAGAGGGCTCGTCCCGCTTCCCGGGTGTCTCCCTTCCTTTCGGTTCGCTAGCGCGGACTTACTTGCTAAACGTTGGGGGACGTCAGGCGGAAGCGTAGGAGGCCTGCTAGCCTTTACGCATGAATAACTATAGTTATTCGCCTTTTCTTCGTCAATAAAATCTTAATTATTGGGCACTAACGGCCCTCAATTTCTTTGATATGGGGTTCTTGTCCGCTTTTCAAAATGGTGTTATCGCTTTGGCAACGCGGACAGATTCTCCCAAATTTCAGCGTTGCTTAATCGAGACCGCAATCGTTACAGTGGTTGAATGCCTTGATGGATTCGAAAAGAAGTTCTGAGCCCTCTAAGACGTCGTACTTTTTGCTGATCCAAGTCCAACATTCTTGCAAAATACCGAGGGACAATCATGGCGACTTCGCCCGCCCCCAAGGTGACGGATTGAATGTGTTTTAGGTTATTTTCTTTAGCGAGTTAAAGCACTTCGTCAGCCACATAGGTGACGATTCGCATCTCATGCATGGATGTTTTCCTTTTCCTTTTTTCGCCTCTTTTTTAGCTCGCGATCCTGCTTTTTAATTTTGATGGCGCGCTTCACGACATATGGCAAAAATTCTTTGACCATATCTTCGCAAGCGACCATCTTGCCGTTTTCTGGATGCGTCCGGTTTAAGTGGATGGCGTCAAATTCGCACTTGTGGGTGCAAACGCCGCAATCGATGCACTTATTCTCATCGACAATAGCAGCACCGCCACGTAAGCAACGAGCTGTTTCGACTTTTACTTGCTCTTCGCTAAGGACGTTTCTGACGTCTTCAAAGGACATATCTAAACCATTTTCTTTGGCATAGCCTTCTTCTTGACGAGGGGAGTGGTCGTAATCGCCTAAGACCAAGTCGTCTTTGTCTAGGGAAGTAAAGATCCGGGCGTCTCTTCCATCAATTATTTGGGTGCTTGGAATGACTTTCATACCAATTCCAGCACCGCCTGGAGGAATCGTTTGAGTGATGCCTTCGAGGGGATCGTACGTCATGTGTTCAAAGAATGTGGCGACTTGGTTATGTTTTTGCAAATCGTCCCAACGCATATTCATGTATTCGGCACTTCCCATGACGAATTTCGGAAGCCCAAGCGAGTTCTCCGTTCTTTCCTTCGTGAGTTTTCTCGATTAGCCCGTTATAGGCCATCTTATTAAGCAATTCGACGACTTCTTTTTCGTCTTTTCTTTTGGTCCTACGAAGCATTTCTTTCGCGGTGTAATGGACGCGGACCTTCATTTTTAAAGCGACTGCGGCCATTTCATCGGCGACCATCTCGTAAAGCCCATAATATTCGGGATTTTTAATCGTTATTTTTCGTTTTTTCGGTCAGTAATATGCTATCCAACTTTCAAAATGAGAGGGCGATAAGGCCATTTTTCAATCTCTTCAAAATTCGGTGGCAAAACGTGCGTTATATCTTGGTAATTCATGTCCCTCAAATTCGTCTCGACATTGGTTTAGTTATTTTGAGCGATTGAACAAGACTTTCATCCTCTTTGATGAATTCCTTCTCTCCCTAAAAGGAGAGAACGTGTTAACATAGGCGAAGCGAGGTTTCTCTATGGTTCTGTTTGCTTCCATTTTTCTAGGGGTTGTTGAAATATCGATACTTTCGGTCCTTGGCGGATTGCTCCTCATTGGACTTTTTCTTTTCCTTTATTTCACCTGTTTCATTCATTTCCGATTAAGAAGAAACACCAAAGACTTAACTTCTTCTTTTGAAACGGACCACTCTCTGTTGTTTGGACAAGATGCCCAATTCATCAAAAGGTTAGAAACGATTTCCTCGATGAATCTTGTTTATGTGGATGAATATTCGCGTTGGAAAAAGGTCTTCCAAACGATTCGCGATGTAGAAGACGCCAGCGCTCAAGCGGCGGTGAATAGCCTTCGTGACTTAGTGTCTGCTAGACGCTACAAAGATCTTAAAGAATATCTTCCGAAAGCTCGTGAAACGATTGAAAGCTATCACGAGAAAGTGGAAGAACTCGATAATGCCCTCAAAAAGAAATTCCAAGAAGAGGACGATGTTCGCGCTCTAGCAATCAAGATCAAAGAGAACTACCGCGATATGAAGCAACTCTATTTTTCCAAACAAGAACAATTGACTCTGGTGGCGGAAAGTTTCAATCGCCTCTTTAAGAAAATCGACTCCTTGTTTGAAGAAACGGATGACGATATCGAAAATGCTCGTTATAGCGAGGCCCAAGCCTCTTTGAAGGAGAGAATCGCCCCTATCGTCAATGAAAGCGGCAAGATTCTTCAAGGCCTACCCAATATTTCTGTGACCATTACAAACATTATTCCCGATAAGATTAGTTCGCTTAAAAATCGCTACGAAGATATGACTTCCCAAGGCTATCCTCTCAATCACATCCTTTTAAAAGGACATATCAGCGAGATGGAAGAAGAGCTCAATCTCATTTCTGAAAACGTGAAAGCTTTAAGGCTTAACGGCATTGATAAAGAATTGGATGATATGCTTCGAGAGATCGAAGGGTATTTCGACGCTTTCGATAAAGAAGTGGGCGCCCGAACTGATTTTGAGGTGCGCTGGACTTCGATTTATGAAAAGGAAAATGAGCTTGAAACGGCTTTCTATTCCTTAAATCACTCTCTTCCGAAAGTTCGTAAGATTTATCTCATCGATAGCAATGACGATGTGGCCTTAGAGACCATTAAAAATAGCATTGAAAAGGCTTCGAATGCCAAGAGGTCTCTCGATACTTATATCCATAGCGGCACAAAGCAACCTTATAGCGTCCTTTTAGAAAAGCTCGACACCCTGAAAGCCGAAAGCGATACCGCCGATACGAACTTAAAGAAATTTAATGATCACCTCAATAGCTTGAAAGAAATAACGAACAAAGCCATGATGGGCATTTCCTTCTATAGCAACCGTTTTGAGAATGCCGAAGAAACCATCCATAACTTTCATCTTCCCAACATCGAAGCGAAAGCGATGGCTCTTTTGGAAAACCTCTATGGGCAGATCGATGGCATAAATGATACCCTTCGCACAACGCCGATTAATGCCACGGAAGTGGACCGCCGTTATTTTAAGCTTGTCGAGGATGGCGAGAGGTTCTTAGCAGAAGTGGATAAAACCAAAGCCAATATGGATAAAGCGGAGAAAGACATCCTTTTCGCAAACCGTTATCGCGCCAACGACGCCGCTATCGATAACGCCCTTCTTCAAAGCGAGAATTTCTTCTATAAGGGAGATTTTGCCAATTCCATTGCCACGAGTGAAAATGTCCTTCATTCCAAAAACGGCGGAAACGAGGACGATTGATGCTTTATTTTGATTACGCCGCCTCGAGCCCTCTTTCAAAGACGGCTCTCTCTATCTACGAAGAAGGCTTTTTAAAATTCGCCAATCCATCGAGCAACCACGCTCTCGGTAGAGCTCTTTTTCGCGAAATTGAAGAGGATAGAAACAAGATCCTTGATGCTTTGGGCCTTTCTAAGGACCAATATCACCTTCTCTTTACCTCGAGCGCTACGGAAAGCAATAACCTCATCATCAAAGGTGTCGCAAAGCATTATCAAAACCGTGGTAAGCACCTTATTACAAGCGTTTTAGAACACCCTAGCGTGACGATTCCTTTTAAAGTACTTCAAAAAGAAGGCTTTGAAGTTACCTATCTTCCCGTGAATAAAGAAGGGAAGGTGGAAGTGGATACTTTAAAAAACGAACTCGACAAAGAAACAACACTTGTTTCTCTTATCGGGACAAATAATGAAATCGGAAGCATTAACGATATTTCCTCCTTGTCCAATGCAGTTCGCCAATTTCCGAAGGCGTTTTTTCATAGCGATCTTACCCAAGCTATTGGAAAAACCGCAATGGATTTTTCCAAGCTCGATCTCTTCTCTTGGAGCGCCCACAAATTTGGCGGTCCTAAAGGAGTGGGCGGACTTGTTTTCAAAAAGAACATTGCTTTTGAGCCTCTTTTAGATGGCGGTGGTCAGGAATATGGATTCCGAAGCAGCACTCTCAACTATCCCGGCATTGTTGCGACCACTTCGGCGCTTTTGGAAGCTTTAAGGAGTCAAAAAGAAAACGAAAGAAAAGTTCGTTCACTTTATGACTACCTGAGGACAGAACTTCAAAAAAATCCCGAAATCTCCATCAATTCCCCGCTCGATTCCTCTCCCTATATCCTAAATTTCTCTCTCAAAACGAAAAAAGCGAGTGTTCTTGTGGAAGCGCTAAGTCAAGAAGGCATCTACGTCTCTAGCGTTTCGGCCTGTAGCTCCAAAGGAGAGCCCATATCCAACGTTCTTCTGGCGATTGGCAAAAGCGAAGAAGACGCTCGCAATTCTATCCGTATCTCTTTCTCGCACGAAACGACTCTTGAAGAAGTCAAGCAACTTGTTTTTGCCCTTCATAATACCCTTGAAAGGATAATAAAAAGATGAAGAACGCTTATTTTCTTATTCACTATGGCGAGCTGGGAACAAAAGGTGGGAACCGCCGTCTTTTTATCAAGGAACTCGCGAAGAATATTCGACATGCAATGAAAGGATTCCCAAGCGCTTCTTTGACCTATGATCATGACCACGCTTACGTCGAAATAGGGGAAGAAGACGAAAACCTTCTCCTTAAACGCCTTATGGAGGTGAGTGGCATTCAAAAAATCTCTCTCGTGAAAAAGTGCGAGAGGGATTTTGATAAAGTTTTAGAAAATGCCCTTGCTCTTATAAGAGAAGAGAAGGGGAAGACTTTTAAGGTCATCACCAAACGGGCGGATAAGCTTTATCCTCTTGATTCGATGGAAGTTTCTCGGGAAGTAGGCGGGTACATCTTAAAAAACACTTCTTTTGAAGTGGATGTTCATGATCCTGATATTTCTTTGCATATCGATATTCGAAAAGATTTCGTCTATCTTTACGCCCGTAGTTATCCAGGCGCAGGTGGTTATCCTCTTGGCATGAATGGTAAAGTCATGATGATGCTTAGTGGGGGCATCGATTCTCCGGTTGCGAGCTACCTTCTTCTAAGAAGAGGCGTTCGTATCGAATGCATTCATTTTGCCGCCCCTCCTTATACGAGCGACGCCGTGCTCGATAAGCTTAAGGATATCTTGAAAGCGCTCTCTCGCTATCAAGGCGAAATTAAGCTTCATATCGTTCCTTTTACGAAACTGCAGTTAGCCATTTATCAAAATTGCGACGAACCTTATTGCATTACGATTATGCGTCGGATGATGTACCGAATCGCTACGAAACTTGCGAAGAAATGCCATTGCGTGGGTGTTGCGAATGGTGAGTCGATTGGACAAGTGGCTTCCCAAACTTTGGATTCGATGATCACCATTAACGACGTGACGAATTTCCCAATCATTCGTCCCTTAGCGTGCGAAGATAAACTTACTTCGATCGATTTAGCTAAGAAAATCGGCACGTATGAGATATCTATCCGCCCTTACGAAGATTGCTGCACGATCTTTAAACCAAAGAAACCGAAGACCAAACCCAAGATTCCAGAGTGCGAATATTTCGAAAAGAAGTGGAATTTCGAAACGATGATTGATGAGGCTATCGAGAACACCAAGGCCATTTTCATCAAAGATGGAGAAGAGGTCTTTAAAGAGCCGGTTAAAGAACCCCAAGAATCCCTTTAATAACCTTCTATAAGAAAAAAGCACTGCGATTTGCAGTGCTTTTTAGATTTTCTAAATAGAAAATTAAAGGGCTTTTTTAGCGGTTTCGACAAGGGCTTTGAAAGCGGTCGGGTCATTGATGGCCATTTCGCTAAGCATCTTGCGGTTCAAACCATTGCCTTTTTTGTCGACAATGCCTGCCTTGTTTAAGCCATTCATGAACTTGCTGTAGCTAAGTCCGTAAGGACGGACAGCCGCATTGATACGCTTAATCCAAAGCTTGCGATAATCGTTTTTGATATCGCGGCGGGCTTGATAAGCATAGTTATAGCCGTGGAGAACTTGTTCTTTAGCGGTCTTAAAAAGGAGGTGCTTCGAACCAAAATAACCTTTGGCCGCTTTAAGGATCTTTTTGCGACGAGCGTGGGTCGCAACACTATTCTTGACTCTCATTTCTTATCTCCTTATTTCTTGCTCGCAAGCATATCCTCGACTCTCTTTTGGTCGATGCTATTAAGATAATAGCCTCCGGATAAGTGCTTACGTTGTTTACGGGTCTTACGTGGGGCAAGATGTCCCATACCAGAGTGGTGGACTTTGACTTTGCCACTCGCGCTGAAGCGAATGCGTTTGCTGAGCGTTTTGCTCGACTTCATTTTCGGCATTGTTTTTCCTCCTATTTCTTTTTCGGCGCCAAGATGGAATTGTACCATTTGCCTTCCCAATAGGGCGCCTTATCGACGGTCGCGATATCTCCAAGGATAGCAACGAATCTGTTCATCACTTCCTCGCCGACTTCTTTGTGGGAGAGTTGCCTTCCACGGAAGACGACGCAGACCTGAACCTTATTCCCCTCTTCGAGAAATTCACGGCCTTTGCGCGCCTTGGTCTGAAGGTCGTGTTGACCGATTTGTGGCGTCAACTGAATCTGCTTGAGCTCGGTGACGTGCTGGTTCTTTCGCGAGATCTTTTGCTGCTTTTGTTGCTCATAGCGAAGCTTCCCATAGTTGAGAATCTTGCAAACGGGCGGATGGGCGTTCGGAGCGACGCAATAGAGATCGAGGTCGTAGCTGGCTGCGAGTTGATTGGCAGCGCCACTGGACATTTTTCCTAATTGCTCGCCATTAGGTCCAATGACGAGGACTTCCGGATAACGGATGTGCTCATTGATGGGGTCGAAGCGCTTTTCGGGGCGGCGACGGTCGCGCGGATTGAAGTAAGCGATGGTTGTTTCCTCCTTGAAGAATAAAATAGCGTGGCCACATTCGCCACGCACGCAATCAAGATATACTTTTGATTGTAGCCTAAGCCGATCTCTAGAAGAGGTCCGGCGAGTTCATGGCGAACTGCTTTCTACTTTATCGACATAAGGATTATCCTCTCTCTTTTAGAGAATGCAAGCGAATCCATTCGAAAATGCATCAATATCTTGTTGTCTCCCCTCTTTCTCTTTTTTGTTATTGTTCATTCCATACACGATTTATCGGATTTTTAAGAATTTATGGCCTCTATTTGATTTTTTTCACGATTTTCGCTATAAATAAAGAGCTGTTACAAAAATAATGCATCGTGAAAGGAGTTTTATGGCTCTACGTTATGCTGTTTACGACACCTCGGCGGGGGATGTGACGATTATTTCGAAAGAAAAAGCTCTTTCGAATCTTATTTTTGGCGTGGTGGATCCGACAGACGCCATCAACGAGGAGAACATTTGCCTTTATGACGCTATTATGGAACTCAATCAGTTTTTCTTTGGTCAACGTCATTCCTTCGATATTCCTCTTGATCCCGATGGTACTCCTTTCGAGAAAAAGGTTTATGAATACGTTTCAACTATCCCCTATGGTTCTACCAAGACCTACGAGGAAGTCGCAGAAGCAGTTGGTGAGCCTCGTGGTGCACGTGCGGTGCTTATGGCTCTTAATAGAAATCCTCTTCCTGTCTTTATTCCTTGCCATCGCGTTGTTGGTAAAAGTGGCGAAATGATGGGCTATGTCGGCGGCCTTGAGCTTAAAAAGAAACTTCTTCATTTGGAAGCGGCCAACCTCGATCGTCATTTCGGAAATGGCTCTTTCGTCCAAATGTCGCGCGACTAAAGCAATCAAACAAAAAAGAAAGCCAGAACCATAAGGCTCTGGCTTTTTCTTTGTGTTTAGGAAACTAGTAACGAAGTTTCTTATCGATGGATTCGTGGATTCTCTTTTTGAAATCTTCGAAGGATACCGTAATTTGTTCTTCGCTTCCAAAGACACGATATGTAACAGCGTTATTTTCCATCTCTTTTTCGCCAACGACGAGAGTGAATGGAATCTTCTTCATTTGACCGTTACGGAGACGATAGCCGAGTTTTTCATCGCCATCATCGACTTCGCTACGGATGCCTTCTTGGAAGAGGAGGTCGTTGATCTTATGGGCATATTCGCCATGGACTTTAGAGTTGACTGGCAAGATGTTCACTTGAATCGGTGCTAACCAAGTTGGGAATGCGCCACCATAGTTTTCGGTGATGATGCCGATAAAGCGTTCCACCGATCCAAAGACGACACGATGAAGCATGACCGGTTCTTTCTTTTGGCCGTCTTGATCAATATAAGTGCAGCCAAAACGATGGGGGAGATTGACGTCTAATTGAATAGTACCGCATTGCCAAGTTCTTCCCATCGAATCACGGAGTTTAAAGTCAAGTTTCGGTCCATAGAAGGCGCCATCGCCAGGGTTAATTTCGTAGGTGTGGCCGCTATCTTTGCACGCTTGAGCCAAAGCTTTCTCACTCGTTTCCCAGAATTCCTTTTCGCCGATATAGTCGTCTGGACGAGTGCTTAAGACGATATGATAAGAAAGTCCAAAGACATCATAGACCTCATCGAAAAGAGCCATGATTCCCTTCACTTCGTCCTCGATTTGATCGGTTCTTAAAAGGATATGGGCATCATCTTGCGTAAAGGCGCGCACACGGAATAAGCCGTTTAAAGCGCCACTTGCTTCGTGACGATGGACGTGACCAAGTTCGGCATAGCGAAGTGGTAAATCCTTATAGCTATGGATATCGTTCTTATAAACCAAGATTGCACCAGGGCAGTTCATTGGCTTAATCGCGAAGTCTTTGCCATCGATCTTTGTGGTGTACATGTTCTCTTTGTAATGATCCCAGTGGCCACTCGTCTCCCAAAGCTCGCGCGAGAGCATGGTTGGCGATTCGATTTCGAGATATCCATAACGGCGGTGGATTTCGTGCCAATAGTTCAAAAGGGAGTTCTTTAAAACCATGCCATTTGGCAAGAAGAAGGGGAAACCTGGACCATAGTCGCTAATAAAGAAGAGGCCCAAATCACGGCCGAGCTTTCGATGGTCATTAGCCTTTCTCTTTTCCAAGACTTCAAGGTGGGCTTTTAAAGCTTCTTCACTCCACCAAGAAGTGCCATAGATGCGGGTGAGTTGCTTGTTTTTGCTATCGCCTCTCCAATAAGCGCCAGCCACGCTTAAAAGCTTAAAGTGCTTGATGTAGCCAGTGCTTGGAAGATGAGGACCCCGACAGAAATCGGTGTAGTCGCCTTGCGAATAGATGCTAAGAAGATCATTTTTGTGCTCTTCGATGAGTTCTTCTTTGTATTCGTTTCCTTTAAAGATTTCGGAAGCTTCCTCGGCAGTAACTTCTTTACGAACGAATGGCGAATTTTCCTTCGCACATTTCTTCATTTCTTCTTCGATCTTGGGGAAGTCGGCTTCGGTGATCGCTTTGCTATCGCCTAAATCGACATCGTAATAGAAGCCTTCTTCGATAGCAGGGCCGAAACCAAATTTGATTCCAGGATAAAGATGGGTGAGAGCTTCCGCCATCAAGTGACTCGTGCTGTGGTTAAGAATTTCGAATCCTTCTGGACTATTTTCATCGATGAATTCGATTTTTTCTCCTTCTTTGAGGACATCTCTCAAATCCGAAGCTTTCCCATTGATTTTGATAGCAATGACTTCTTTTTTCTTCTCAGGGAGCAAGGTTTTTAAAGCAACAAAACCACTTGCACCTTCCGGTAGTTCGCACTCTTTCTCATTAAATAGGATATGCATATAGGCCTTTCCGGGCGAAAAATAAAACGCCCTTAATTCACTAAGGACGCTTCCGCGCGGTACCACCTTGTTTCGTCAAGATATGACGCTCTTTCCCTTCTTAACGCGAACGGGTGACGCTAGGCTTATTTCGTCTAGGGCTCGGGAGTGGTACTCCATAGGGCTATAGCCCTTTGAGCGTGTCTCCTTCAACGCACCTTTATTCTAGAAAGGGACTTTCTCATGTCAAGGGATATATTGAAGCCGAATAATTTCCTGGGAGGAAAGAAATGGAGGCAAATCTATTTAATTTTCTCAAAATTGCCATGGCTTTTTGCTTAAGACAATTTCGTCAATAAAAAACTTCGAATGTTTGAAAATGTGTAATTTGAACGCGATAAAAAGCTTGAAAATGTGCCATTCAGATTCCTTAAAAGCTGTAACATAAAATGTGTAAAGCAAGGCATTTTCGTATTTTTTATTTATCTATTGCGCATCTTGATTTTATAAAAACAAATATGTCAATGAAAAAGTTCTAAAATTTTAAAAATAACTTTCTCTAAAACTACAAAGAAGATGGGGTCGCCATCTTCTTTGAAAGATTTTTGGAATTGCTTCTTGTTTAATCGACATCTTTAACGGCGATGGCGTTGACGATACGCATGAAGTTAGTTTTGCCAGCTCCAGTAGGCGTGCCGCCTGCGATGATGATCGGAGAGCCTTCTGGGACCCCCAAATCGCGGGCCACTTTGAGCGCTAAAGCTTCCATCTCTTCGATGAAATCAGGCATGCTGGTCTTAATGAGATGCGAATAAACGCCCCAATACCAGGCCGATTCTAAGCAAGCTTTGCGGCTATTGGTGATCGAAACGATAGGACAAATTGGTCTTGCCTTCGACATTCTTTGGGAGCTTTTGCCAGTTTGGGAGAAATTGACGATGAGTTTCGCCCCGATTAAAAGGGCAGTATTGGCGATACTATTCGCCAATGCGTCATTCACGGTTCTTGTTGAGGAGTCAAATGCTTCTTTCGCTAAGCTCTCGTAAGGAAGTTCTTTCTCCATCGCGATCGCAATTCTTTTTTGCATTTGGACGGACTCGCATGGATATTTACCTGAAGCGCTTTCGCCACTAAGCATCACGCAGTCGCTGGATTCGTCGATAGCGGTGGCAACATCGCTCACTTCGGCTCTTGTGGGGCGAGGGTGGGTCGTCATGCTATCAAGCATTTGAGTAGCGGTGATGACGGGCTTACCGAGCTTGCGGCAAAGCTTGATAATGCGACGTTGGATAAGAGGCACATTTTCGGGCGGAATCTCATCGCCTAAATCGCCTCGCGCAACCATGATGCCATCAGCGACTTTGACGATTTCTTCGATTTTTCGAACGCCTTCTGGATTTTCGATCTTCGCGAAAACGGGAATATCGGGCTTTCCATATTTTTTAAGAATGGCCTTTAAATCGCGAATGTCTTCGGGGCGACGAACGAAAGAAGCGAAGACCCCATCCACGTCGTGTTCGCATCCGAATTTAAGGTCGCTTTCGTCTTGGGCGCTAATAAAGGGCATTGAAAGGTCGCTATTTGGAATGTTCATCCCTTTTTGGTCTTTCAAAGGGTGATCATTTTCCGCTTCAACGACGATCTCTTTTTCTTTTTCGTCTTTATCTTTGACACGGAGGATGAGATTTCCATCATCGCAAAGGATGGGATCGCCGATTTTCACATCGCCATAAAGGCCGCTATAGCTGCAAGAGAATTTGCTCGCATTCCCTAGCATCGGTTTCATAGAGATGCGGAGAATTTGCCCTTTTTTGATTTGAACAAGCCCGTTTTCCATATATCCCGTTCGGATTTCTGGACCTTTGGTATCTAAGCAAACAGGAATATAAATCCCTTCTTTTTCAAGGTTGCGGACGATCTTGATTTTTCCGAGCTGTTCTTCATGAGTGCCATGCGAAAAATTAATTCGCATGACGTCCATTCCGGACTCGTAAAGTTTTCGAATCATCTCTGGCGTATCGCTAGCAGGACCGATGGTACAAACGATTTTCGTTCTTTTTTCAATATGAAGTGACATAATGCCCCCCTTATTTCAGTATGTCGATAAGTCGAAGCATCGAAATATGTTTATCACGCGGCAATTTGAGCGCCTCATAAATGTCATAGCTCACGATTTCGTTATTTACGATGCCTACGCAGATTCCGCCTTTCCCTTCTAAGAGGCAATCAACAGCATAGGCGCCCATGCGAGCCGCTAAAACGCGATCAAATGCACTAGGCGAGCCACCTCTTTGAACGTGTCCTAAGACGGTCGCTCTCGTATCAAAGCCGGTATTTTCTTGCACTTTCTTGGCGAAGGCGTGGATATCTGGATAAAGCTTTTCGCTCACGATTACGATGGCGCGCTTATCTTCTTTCGATTCCCTCATTTTGCGCAAAACGGTGAAAACTTCTTCTTCTGGGATAGGGTGGTCTGGCGTCAAAATCATCTCAGCGCCTTCGGCGATACCGCTAAATAAAGCAAGGTCGCCGCAATGGTTACCCATGACTTCAACGATGGAGCAGCGGGAGTGGCTTTCGGTGGTGTCGCGAATCTTATCGACGCAATCGATGATGGTATTAAGACACGTATCGAAGCCGATCGTGTAATCGGTAGAGGCAATATCATTATCGATAGTACCTGGAAGGCCAACGCAATTAATGCCCATTTCTGTGAGCTTTTTGGCGCCCATATAGGAGCCATCGCCACCGACGACGACGAGTGCTTCGATACCGAATTTTTGAAGTTCTTCGACGGCTTTCTTGCGAACGCTTTCTTCTTTGAATTCGGGCAAACGGGCAGTACGTAAGATGGTTCCTCCACGATTGACGATGTCGCTAACCGACTCGCGATCCATCTTCTTAATTTCGCCACTCACGAGGCCTTTATAGCCATCATATACGCCATATACTTCTAAACCGTGAGCAAGGCCAGAACGGACGACCGCTCGAATGGCGCAATTCATGCCTGGCGCATCGCCTCCGGAAGTCAATATACCAATACGCTTAACCATTTATTCTCTCCTTTACTCGCCTATTATAATAAAGCGAGGGGCACTATTTAAATAGTGAGAGATGGCTTCCAAAGCGAGGCTTGGTTGTCAAAATCTTCGAATTCAGAACGTATCTTTTTCTTTTCCAGTCTGTTTTTAATGTTTTTAGCGAAATGTTCCTCTTTCTTCAAGTTCGTCTCTCTTTCCGCTCTTCGTCGTGTTAAGATAACCGCATGATTTTAGTGAGTCCGAGCGATACTTTCGAAGTTTCGAAAATGAGCTTAATTGATGAGCTCGATGAAGAGATTCTTTTTGACTTCTACGCTCCGATTGTAGGGGCTAAGAATGTTCTTTTTTATCTCTTGCTTCTTCGTCTTGGACCATTAACCAGCAAAACCTATTCGGAATTTTTTACGAGCTACCAAATTTCTCAAAGCGAATTCGTCAACGGCTTCCCCTCTTTAGAAGCGATTGGGCTTATTAAGACTTTCACGAAAAAAGAAGGGAATCACGATCATTATGTCTATCGGATCTATGCTCCAAAAACTCCACAAGAATTCTTCTCTAATGAACTTTTAAACGCTCTTTTGGTGCGCTTTGTGAATGAAAAGGACAGAGAAGCGCTAAAGAAAAAGTATGCTTTAGAAGCGGTGGATATCTCTTCTTTCAAAGAAGTGACGCTCGACTTCTCTTCTTATTTTCAACTCGACGCCTCTTCACTTCCCTCGGTTGATGACGCCTCAAAAGATACGCTTTCCCATAAAACGGGAAATCTTAAGCTCTATTTTGACACAAACGTTTTCTTTAGTGCTCTCAAAAAAGAACTTCCTGAGGTGTCACGCAATTCCATTAGCCAAGAGGAAATTGTCCGTATCGCTCGTATTGCGACCCTTCATAACTTCGATGAAGACGCGATTGCTTCTTTCGTCGCCTGTTCCTTCGAACCCAATAAACCCATCGGAAACAAGGTGGATATGGAAGGTTTACGACAAATTGCAATCGATAATTCGGAGCTTCACTTCGCTAAAAAAGAACCTCTTATCGCGACTGAAAGTAATGTTACGGGATCTTCTTCTTACGCGAAAACAATCCGCCTCATGGACAAAATGGGTTCCGTAGAATTCCTTTCGATGCTTCAAAAAGGCCATAAACCCGCTAAAAGCGACTTAGTTCTTATCGATCGCTTGGTAAATGATATCGGTCTTCCCGAAAACGTCGTTAATGCTCTCATCTTTTTTGTTGTTTCGACTAATGACAATAACTTGAATCCTAATTTTCTTGAAAAAGTGGGTGCTTCCTTGGTTCGAGCGGGTATCACAAACGCTCTCGATGCCATGAACTATCTCGGCGCTGGCTCTTCGAGGAGGAAGAGCGGACAAACACTTCTCGCAAAGAAACCCAAACCCAAAAACGTTCCTAAAGAAACGCCTAAGGAAGAAAAAGAAGTGGTTCAGGACGATTTCGACGACATTTTGAATTCTTTATAAAAGGAGCGGGATTTATGAGTGATTTTCAAAAAATTAATGCAATAACCCCTTCTTTTTCAAGTGGAACCAACGCTTTACTTGAAGAAATCAAAAGCCATGAGGGCCTTTTAAAAGAACTTCATGAATTAGGCATCAAAGACGAAGAAATCCCTTATTATGTCCCTCTTTTAGCCAACTATCTTGATTCCAAGAAGATGTGTGAAAACTGCAAGGGTCTCGACTCTTGCCAAAGCGAAAGCTTCCATATGTGCCGTTCTCTCTATATTTCGATGAGTGGCCGCCTTTCTTCTCGCTTAGGACCTTGTCCAAAGGCGATGAAAGAAATCACGAAGAACAGTCATTTCCTTTATCGCGACTTTGATTCTTCGTGGTTCTCTTTGAGTGCGAAAGCGCTCCGCAATAATCGTAATAAGGCCGTTTTTACTTCCCTTATCCAAATCATGAAGAAAGGGGCAGTCAAGAATTGGTGCTATGTTCATGGCGATAGTGGCACAGGCAAATCCTATTTTTTATCAGCCTTATGCAACGATTTAGCGGCAAAAGGCATCGAAATTGCCTTCATTGACACCAACAAGCGTTTCGATGAAATGAAATCTTATTCGATTAAGGACAAAACAAAATTCGAAGAGATGATGACGACTCTTTCTCAATGCGAGGTCCTCGTCTTAGACGGCTTTGGAAGCGAATATCGGAGTGACTATGTGCGCGATATGATTCTCTTCCCTCTTTTAAGTAGCCGCTCCAAGAACCATCTTGTGACTTTCTTTACGAGCGAATTCTCCCTTGACGACATTGAGGCTCTTTATTCCAAAAGCAGAAGCGATGCCATTTTAAGCCGACGTTTGGTCGAACTCATTCGCAAAAACATCGATGAGGAAATCACTTTGACGCCTGGCATCGATACCTATTGTCGCTAGTCTAAGAATTTGATTTCGTCTATTTGTCGATAGAGCTCCGAAAGAGGCGCGTTCCCGGTTTCTAGATGTGTCGTGGCTTTTTCTAGTGCTTCCAAAAGAGGATAGTTATCGTTTAAAGACAAAGAATTTTGGATATCGACACCTCTTTCTTTTAGCCTTGTAGCGCGCGTTTCGCTTTTAGCTGTGACTAAGATTATGGCGTTACAAAGCTCTTCTAACGGAGATCCAAAAAGTAGAGGAACATCTAGAACGATTTTAGTCCTTCCGGTCTTCTTAATGCCCTCAACGATGGCTTTATAAACCAAGGGATGAATGATCTCTTCGAGCTCTTTCTTTTTCTTGGAATCTTGGGAAACAAGGTTCAAAAGAAACCTTCTATCGACTTTATTATGTTCCATAACTTCATTTCCAAAGGCCTTTTGCAGCTTTTTTTGGATATTTTTCTTTTCGTAGAGAGAATGGACGATGGAATCACAATCGAAACGAAGATAACCTTTTTGCTCAATATATTTCGAAATAGTACTTTTTCCCGACGCAATAGGCCCCGTGACTCCGATGATGATTTTTTCATCAGGAGGAACTTGGCAATGGGGACAATAAGTCGTCCCTCTCCCGTTCACTTTGCTCTTTTTAAGAGGCAAGCCACAATACGGGCAAGGTTTTCCTTCTCTACCATAGGCCCACAAAGAAAGTTGCATTTTTCCATCGATGCCGTCTGTTGGGTGATAGCTTCGGACTGTGCTGCCTCCCTGTTTGATAGCTTCTAAAAGAATGCTTTTAGCGTTTTTCAAAAGGCTTTCGCAATCGTTTTTCGACAAAGTGTTGGCTTTTCGGAAGGGATTGATTTTGGAATGTATCAATATTTCATCGGCATAAATATTGCCGATGCCACAAATAGTCTTTTGGTCCAAAAGAGTTTCTTTGACGTTTCCTTTTTTCTTTCGAAGCAAGGCGTGAAGTTCCTCCCCCTTCATATCGAAGGGTTCTTTTCCGAGTTCGGAGAGGGGAGAAGTGGTCCAAAGAGACTTTTCACCTTTAAGAAGGAAGACACCAAACTTTCGTACATCCTGATAGCAAAGAACCTCTTTGTTGTCGAGATGAAGATATAAAAGGTCATGTTTTTGACGTAACAACCCCTCTTTTTCAATGCGATATCTTCCCTCCATTCGAAGATGGGAAAGGAGATATAGACCATCCGAAAGGACGAAAATAAGGTGCTTTCCTTTCCGACTGATATCGATAATCTTTTTGTTCTTTAAAGAGTTCTTAAAAGAATCCAAGTCCATATGGACCATCTTAGGATAGAAGACGTCCACTTTTTCGATGATTCTTCCTTTTACCAAAGGGAGCAAAGTTCTTCGAACCGTTTCTACTTCAGGGAGTTCTGGCATATTTCTTAATCCTTTGCGTCGTACCACGTATGACCTTTTGAAACTTCTACGCTTAATTTGACGGATAGATTGATGCAAGAGGTCATAATCTTCGATAAAGCGGGTATTAATCTCTCTTCTTCGCTCTTATCCATCTTGAAGATAAGTTCGTCATGGATTTGAAGAACCATCTTCGTTTTGTAATGGCCTTTAGTTAAGAAATCATCGATTTTAACCATGGCAATCTTAATAAGATCGGCGGCGCTTCCTTGGACGGGCGCGTTAAGGGCCGCTCGTTTAGCTGCTTCTCTTTTCACGTAGCTTGGGTCGTTGATATCTCTAAGATATCTTCTTCTTCCAAACATTGTGGTGACATAGCCCTTCGTTTGGACATCCTTTATGAGACTTTGGAGGTAGGTGCCCACTTCAGGATAAGCGGCATAGAAGTTCTTGATGATTTGACTCGCCTCTTCGACGCTTCCTTCGATTTGCTCGGCTAAACCATAAACGCTTGAACCATAGATTATAGCGAAGTTAACCGCCTTCGCTTTGCGTCGCATCAAAGGGGTGACGTTATCGGTATGAAAGATAAGCTTTGCGGTTTCCGTATGAACATCGCGGTCGGTATTGAAGACCTCTTTGTAGGCGCTGCAATTCGATAAGGCGGCCAATATGCGTAACTCAATTTGGTGGTAATCCATCGAAACAAGTTCGACATCATCTTCATCGTAATAGAAAGCCTTTCGGATTTGTTTTCCTTCTTCATCGCGGGCGCTGATGTTTTGAAGGTTCGGAGAACTGCTCGAGAGCCTTCCTGTAGAAGTTTGAGCTTGGTTGAAATAACTATGGATTTTGCCATCTTTTTGAATATGAGGCGCTAACCCATCGATATAAGTACTCAAAAGCTTGGCATATTTCCGATATTCCAAGATGTCACGGATTATGGGGTGATATTCATAGAGTTCGCTAAGAACATCGACTCCCGTTCCGCCTTTATGGTGATCGGGGAGTTTGAGTTCGTTATAGAGAACATCGGCAACTTGTTTGGGGGAATTGAGGTTAAAGGAATGTCCCAAGGTGAGGAAGACCGCTTTTTCGGCTGCATCGCGCCTCTCTTTAAAGACGGATCCAAATTCCAAAAGCTTCTCTTGATGGATTGGGAAACCCTCAATTTCCATTTTTGCAAGGACGAAAAGAAGGAACATTTCCGTATTCTTATAAAGCTCGTAGGCGTCTACTGCCTTTAAATGGCGTTCCATTTCCTCTTTAAGACGAAAGGCGTGATAGGCCATTTTGCCTGTGTAGCTAGAATCGCCATCGGATAATAAGGAGCTTTCTTTTTCTCCTAGCTCGACGCCGAAGCTTCGATAAACGGGGGAGGGGTCTTCGCTGATGCCGCTATCAAGAAGATACGCCGCTAAAAGAAGATCATCGGCAATGCCTTTGATTTCTATCCCATAGCGATGAAGGGAATAGATGCTCGCTTTGCCATCATAAACAGTTTTCTCAATATTTGGATTTTCTAAAATTCCTATCAAAACCGCATCCTTTTTAAAATCTATAAGGGATTCGTAATAGGTTTGATTTTCCGTACTTATGGCAATGCCTAGAGGTTCTTCCGTGTGGTAACTCGAAAAATCAAAATCTAAAGCAAGACCAATTCTTTTTATTCCTTCGAGTTTCGGGAAAGAATGGGTGCGCTTGGTTTCGATTTCTTTTGTTTCGTTTTTTGCAAGTCTAGAAGGAATGCGAGCGAGAAGCTGGTGGAGTTCTAACCGCTTGGCGAATTCTGAAAGAATGCCGATTTCGAAGCCTTGATAAGCAAGATCTTCCAAAGAGAAGGGAAGAGGGACGTTCGTATCGATAGTTGCAAGCTTATAGCATTCTCTACCTTGCTCTTCGTTTTCTCTTAATGTTTCCCCGAGCTTTCCTTTGATATTGGAGGCTGCTTTAAAGATGGCTTCAAGGCTTCCATATTCAGCGATAAGCTTCACCGCCGTTTTTTCGCCGACTCCTGGAATGCCGGGAAGGTTGTCGCTCGCATCCCCACGAAGCCCTTTGTAATCGATAATTTGCTTGGGAGAAAAGCCATATTTCTCTTGCATATTGGCGCTTGTTACAAGGTCAATATTGCTTAAGCCGGTCTTTAGTAAGTTAATTTCGGTGTTTTCATCGATAAGTTGGAGATAATCCTTGTCGCTTGTGAAAACGTCCACTTTGATGCCTTTTGTCGAAGCAAGATGAGCGATGGTGCCACATAAGTCATCCGCCTCAACGCCATGTTCTTCGAAACATAAGATCCCTAAGGCCTTACAAAGTTCTCTTGAAAGGGGGAATTGCACTTTCAAATCTTCTGGACATGGTTTTCGGTTGGCTTTGTATTGCGAATATTCTTGTTTTCGGAAGGTGTTACCGTCGGCGTCGAATCCGATAAAGATGCCATCGCCTTTTTCGATTTTTGCGAAGAGCTTCAAAAGCATATTCGCAAAAGCGAAAATGGCGTTGGTAGGGGTGCCATCCTTCGTTCGCATGATATTTGGATTAGGACCATAGGAGGTTGCGTAATAGGCGCGGAAAAGAAGGGAATTTCCATCGATGACGTAAAGATGATTCATATTGTTTCTCCTACCGGCTCCACTTTCATAACGACATAAGAACCGTCTTTGAATTTATCTTTTCTTAAAAGCAGATAGACAAGGGCATCGGTTTTTAAAAGAGGGAAATATTCGTTATAAGCATCGCTAAAGAGGACCGCACTTAGCTCCGTTAGCTCGTCATAGACTTCCAAAAAGGCCATCTTGGTTCCTTTTCGAGTGGTGATTGCCCGCATCGATTTCACAATGCCATATGTCCAAATATCTCCGTTTTTTGACGAGACGTCTGATAAGGGGGTCGCCTCTTTTCTAGCGATCTCATCCTTATAAAGAGATAAAGGAGAGCCACTAATCATGAGGCCTAGCGCTTCATATTCTGAAGCTAAATTGATAGCAAGGTCGTCTTTGGCTTCAACCATCATTGGCTTTTCGAGTCCAATATCGAGAAGGACGCTTTGACCGTCGACGCCAAACATCATCTCACTATAGGAAAGGGCGCTATAGGCGCTGGCGCGAAGAGAATTTCTTGAAGGGTAGAGGCTATCAAAGGCGCCCGCATCGATAAGTCGAATGAGGATTTGCATATTGAGCGATGCTTTTTTCATGCGGGAAGCAAAATCAAAGATATCTAGGAATGGCCCATTTTCCCTTCTTTCGTCGAGGAGTCTTGAAACGAAAGTGCCAGGAAGCCCTTTAATCGAGGAGAGGGGGAAGCGGAGAGAACCATTATCCAAAATGAAGGTTTCCTCGCTCTTATTGATGTCTGGCAAAGCGAGTTTAAGCCCTTTTCTTTTTGTCTCACTTAAGGTGTTTTTGAATTTGGCGTCGCTTGGGGATAGGGCGCTTAGAATTGCACAATAGAACTCTTCGGGATAATGCGCTTTTAAGAAAGCCATTTGAGAAGTGAGAACGGCATAGGATACGGCATGGGACTTATTGAAACCATAGTTTGCGAAGCGCTCAATCAAAGAATAGAGACTATTCGCCATTTTTTCGCTATGACCATTCTTGAGACAGCCATTAATGAAATTGGCCTTTAAAGCCAAAAGCTTATCCATTTTTTTCTTGCTAATCGCCCTTCGGAAGAGGTCGGCTTCTCCAAAGCTAAAACCGGCGCTGGCACGGGCAATCTGCATGATTTGCTCTTGATAGACGATAATGCCATAGGTCTCTTTCAAAATAGGTTCGAGCTCGCTTGAAAGATAGGTAATCTTCTCTAGACCTTTCTTTCTTCTCGCGTAAGAAGGGATAGATTCCATTGGACCTGGCCTAAAGAGAGCGAGCAAAGCGGCCACATCTTGGAAGGAATTCGGTTCCACTTCCTTAATGGCTCGTTTCATGCCTGGACTTTCAAGTTGGAATAGCCCCATCGTTTCGCCACTTGCGATAAGCGCAATTGCGTCTTTATCTTCAAAAGGAAGGGAATAGTAATCGACATCGATTCCCTTGCTTTTCTTAATAAGGGATAGGCAACGCTCGATAGTGGTTAGGTTCGTTAAGCCCAAAAGATCCATCTTTAAAAAGCCTTGCTCTTCTAAATAATCTTTCTCGATGCAGCATGTGTAACCCACTTCGTTAGAAACGGTGACGGGAGCGACTTTATCCAAAGGAAGGTCGTTTAAGATGATGCCTGCGGCATGAAGGCCCGCTTGACGGGGAAGGCCTTCGATTTTGGAAGCGAGAGTCACATAACGCAAGAAGTAGGGGTCGCTATTGATGAGGTCGCGAAATTTGCGGGAGGTCTTATAGTCCTCTCTTAAACTCAAACGGTCGTCTTGAATGGTACTAATGACAAGCTCAATTTCGTTTTGCTTAAAGGAATAGACCCTTCCGATGTCGCGAAGGGCTTCTTTAGCGCCAATGATTTGCGTGGTAAGAACGTGTCCGGTTCTTTCCTTTCCATATTTCTCTTGGAGGTAGCGAATCACGTTTTCGCGATAAAGGTCCGCAAAATCCACGTCAATATCTGGCATGGATTGCCTTTCGGGATTAAGGAATCGCTCAAAAAGGAGGCCATATTTGATAGGGTCTGCGCCAACGATTCCTAAGGAAAAACTCACGAGCGATCCGGCTGCACTTCCTCTTCCAGGCCCCACCAAAACGCCATGGGTTTTGGCATAATTGACATAGTCCCCGACGATAAGGAAGTAATCGGAGTATCCCATCTTGGCGATGACATCGAGCTCATAATCGATTCGTTTTTTGTACTCGTCTAAATCCAAAAGGTTTCGTTCTTTTAATCCTTTATAAGCGCATTCTCTTAAATAGTCGTCGCTACTTAAGCCAAAGGCGTTAGGGAAATGCAAAAGACCTCCTCTTTTTCGGATGAGCTCAAAAGAGGCTTGCTTTGCGAGGCGTTCCGTTTCATCGATTTCGGAAGGGATGTAATACTCGCTCACCTCTTCTTGACTTAAGAAAAATTCATTGCCTAGTTTCTTATCATAATCGAGGTTTTTCTTTTCGAGGATGGCAGTAACGATATCTAAAGTGATGGCGTCTTCTTTCTTGGGATAGGCAATTTTGGGAAAGGCCATCAAAGGATAACTATGGCTGTAGGCAAAAGAGCGAATGCTTTCTTTTTCTCTTTCGCTAAGCCCATAGGGTAAGCCAAGCCACAAGACGTCGAGCCCTTTTAAGATGAGATAGAGGCTTTTTGCAGCGTTTTCTTGATTTTGGAAAGAGGAAGAGAGGGTAAAAACCTTAGCTAAACCATTTTGATGCTCTTTCAAAAAGGCCAAATCGTTCTTCCTTTCGCTACAAGATTTTTCAAGCTCTAAGAGATTTCGATAGCCTTCTTCATTAAGGACGAATAAGGAGAAAAGGCCTTCTTTCGTCTCGTAATCCATGCCGTATATCGGTGTCAATCCACTCGCTTTTGCTAAGTGACAAAAAGGAGCGAGCCCCGAAAGAGTGCCATTATCAGATAAACCAATCGCGTTATAACCAAGTTTCTTCGCCAAAAGAGGGATCTTTTCGATAGGAAGACCGCTTTGGAGATAGGAGAAGCCGCTATAAACGTGAAGTGGGACAAAAGGCATACCATTATTATCACTCAAAATCCTATACTCTCAAAGCTCTTCGCTTCCAAAAAGAAGAGCGTTCTTAACCCATTCTCCTTCTAAATAGATTAAGATAGTTTGATGAAAATTATTTCTTGGAACGTCAACGGCCTCCGTGCCATCTTGAAAAAAGGCTTTGAAGAGACTTTCAAAAGCCTCGATGCCGATCTTTTCTTTATCGGTGAAAGTAAATTCACTGAGGAAGAAGGAAAAGACTATCCCTTTACGCCAAAGGGCTATTTCCTCTATCAAAGCACCTCCAAGGTGAAGAAAGGCTATAGCGGTGTTGCTCTTTTTAGCAAAGAAAAACCTCTCTCTGTTTCATATGGTTTAAAAAAAGGCGCTTATAGCGAAGAAGGCCGCGTGATTGTAGCCGAATACCCTTCCTTTTATTTTTTAGGGGCTTATGTTCCCAATAGCGGGGAAGAGTTAAAACGCCTTCCTTTCCGTTTGGAATACGAAAAAAGGCTTCTTGCTTTTATTGATGAGCTCAATAAGAAAAAGCCAGTCATCTATGCTGGCGATATGAATGTTGCCTATCAAGAGATTGATTTAAAAAACCCTAGCACGAATCACCATAATGCCGGCTTTACCGATGAAGAAAGGGGCGCTTTCGGAACCCTCTTATCCCATGGCTATATTGATTCCTTCCGTTATCTTTATCCAGACACCATCACCTATTCGTGGTGGAGCTATCGCTTTCACGCCAGAGAAAAGAACGCCGGATGGAGAATCGACTATTTTGTGATTTCGCCTTCTCTTATAAGCAAGTTAAAAGATTCAAAGATCCGTACCGAGGTCCTCGGAAGCGACCACGCTCCGATAGAGCTTGATATCGATTTGTAAAGGCGATATCGATATACCGAATATCAAAATCCCTGCAAAAAGCCTTTGTTTTTGCTTTGATTCTTTGCAAAACCACTTCGAGCGTTGCTCTTTTTCGAATCGGTGTCAAAATACCGCCATATAAGGAGAAATGCTTTTCTATGGAAAAAGAGAACTTGGCGCCCCTTTGGACGCCTTGGAAGATCGGTAATTGTGAAATCAAGAACCGCATCGTTTTGACCTCGATGGGGGGAACATCCCTTTTTGGCTGGATGGAAATCAATCACTTCGATAAAGAAGCGGCGAATTTCATTTTGGAAAGAGCAAAAAACGAAGTTGGCCTTATTTTGCCTGGCATTCAACCTGTCTATAACCCGATGTTTGGCCAATGGCTTTATCGAAAGAAGGGGATGTACCGAAAATTAAAACCTTTTATGGAGGAAGTCCATAAGACGGGCGCGAAGATGTTTGTGCAATTGACGGCCGGCTTTGGCCGTAGTTTTACTATCGACCACATGATGGAAACCCTTTACACGAACCCGGTTTTGCGTGTCCTATCGAAGCCTGTTATGAACTTCGATATGATTTGCGCTTCTGCTAGCCCAGCGCCAAACCGTTGGAGCGACAAGGTTCCTAGCAAAGAAATGACCAAGAAACGCATTCAAAAGTTTGTGGATGCTTTTGCGAAAACCTCTAAACTTCTCAAAGATGCGGGCGTCGATGGTGTAGAAATTCACGCCGTCCATGAAGGCTATCTTCTCGACCAATTTACTTTGAAATATATCAATCATCGTACGGATGAGTATGGCGGTTCTTTTGAAAATCGCTATCGTTTCCCCGTCGAAATTGTGAAAGCCATTAAAAAAGCCTGTGGGAAAGACTTCCCAGTGAGTCTCCGTTATAGCGTTGTGAGTAAAACCAAAGGCATGCGTAGTGGCGCTTTACCTGGCGAAGACTTCATCGAGGCTGGGCGCGATATGGAAGAAAGCGAAAAAGCGGCCAAATATTTGCAAGACGCCGGATATGACATGCTCAATTGCGATAATGGCACCTATGACGCCTGGTATTGGTCTCATCCGCCAATATACATGCCAGAGAATGCCAACCTCGCCGAAGTGGAGCATATTAAGAACTTCGTTACTATTCCAGTCGTTGCGGCTGGAAGAATGGATCCCGAAGTTGGCGCCGAGGCAGTTAAAGAAGGAAAACTCGATGCGGTCGGTTTCGCCCGCCCTTTCTTAGCGGATCCCGCCTATGCCAAAAAGCTTAAAGATGGCGATTTCGAAAGCATTCGTCCTTGTATTTGCTGTCACAGCGGTTGTTTCAATATGTGTCACTATAAGGGAGTTGCCAACGACCAAGAGCTTAGCGACGCCCTTCATATGGCACGCTGCGCGGTCAACGCCGAAACGATGCAAACGAACGTGCATCATATCGTGAAAACAAAGCGCCCAAAGAAAGTTGCCATTATTGGCGGTGGTATCGGCGGCTTAGAAACAGCCCGCGTTCTTGCGCTTCGTGGTCATAAGCCGGAAATCTATGAGAAGAGCGACCATCTCGGCGGTGTCTTTGTGGAAGCGGGGAAAGCCTCCTTCAAAGGAAAACTTCGCGAACTTTTAAGCTGGTACGAAAAGGAAATCAAAGAGCTTGGTATTCCTGTTCATTTGAATTATGAAGTCAAAGATCCGAAAGCCTTAAAAGCAGACGAAATCGTTGTTGCTACTGGCTCGAAAGCAAGAAAACTCCCGATTAAAGGTTTCGAAAAAGGAATTGAAGCCGTTGATTACCTAAAGGGCAAAGAAGTTGGAGAAACGGTCGCGGTCATTGGTGGCGGCTTAACCGGTTCCGAAATTGCTTATGAGCTCGCCTTAGAGGGAAAGAAGCCGCTTATCGTTGAGATGAAAAACGATCTCATCGCTCAAAAAGGCGTATGTATGGCTAATAGCCAATACCTTCGCGATTATTTCGCGCTTCATAAGACGCCAATCTATCTCGAAAGCGCCTTAGACGAAATTAAAGATGGGGCGATTGTTATCAAGCATAAAGATGGTAAAAAAGAAGAAATCCCTTGCGATTCGGTCATCCTTTCGCTTGGATATGTGCCTACACCCCTCTTTAAAGAAGGCAAACACACTCACTTAGTTGGAGATTGTCTCCACGTTGGGAATCTTCGTTCAGTTATTTGGCGCGCTTACGACGTCGCCATGAAAATGTAAGGAAAGGAGAAGATATGTACGAACCGAAAATGACGCTCACGGATGAAGAGCGAGCGATATTGGAAGGAAAAGAAGGCGAAACAAAAGCCAAAATGATGGAAGTTCTTGTCCGTTACGGGGATACCTTTGGCGCGGATAAGCTTCTGCCTCTTACCTACAAGAAAGGGCATTTTGTTACGAGTTTTGGCATTTCGATGCTAAAACCGGTCTACCCTTTGATGGATGAACTCATTAAAAGCGGTCTTAAAGCTCCCGAAGGGTTCACGATGGATCCAAGGCCAATCGACTATAAAAACTGCAACGCCGGTCCTCTTGAGAAGCTTTTATTCGATCACTTCGTTTATGGAAAGCAAGCCTTCTACGAAAAGCAATTAAATGCCATCGGCATGAAGGACATTCAAGATTTCACCTGCACTTGCTACCTTAAAGAAGTCGGGAATACTCCGAGGAAAGGCGATGTTATCAGTTGGAGCGAAAGTAGCGCGGTTGTCTTTGCCAATAGCGTTCTTGGTGCCCATTGTAACCGCAATAGCGGTATCCTCGATACCTTCGCTACGATTTTAGGAAAGACGCCCAATTTCGGCTTTACCACCGAAGAAGGTCGCAAAGCGACTTGGGAAATCGTTTTGAAGGTCACCAAGCTCCCCGAAGCCCAAATCTTAGGCTCTGCTATCGGCATTAAGGTCCAAAGCGATGTCCCTTATGTCCGTGGTCTTGATAAATTCCTAAAGCCACTTCCTGACGAAGATACCATTGGCTATTTGAAGGATTTTGGCGCGGCCACCGCTTCGAATGGTGCCGTCGGCCTTTATCACATCGAAGGCATTACGCCAGACGCTCTTGAAAAGGGCGACGCGCTTCTAAAAGAAGACCATAAAATCTATGTCATTGATGATGCCGAACTCGAAAGGGTCTATAAGAGCTATCCGATGATGTGGAAAAAGAGGAACTTGAAGCCTCATAAAGCCTTCATCGGTTGCCCTCATCTCACCCTTAAGCAACTTATCGACTGGACTAATCGCATGGAAGAAGGCCTTGAGAGAAGCGGCAAAAAGAAACTTGTCGTCTATACCGTCTTTACGGCTGCTCCAAAAGTGGGGGATGCCTTCAAAAAGCTTCCAGAATATAAGAAATTCCTCAGTTTTGGCGCTCACTTAAGCTTTATTTGCCCCCTTATGTACGTAGATAATCCGGTAGCGGGCGCTAAGCCTATTATCACCAATTCCAACAAACTCCGCACTTATAGCGCGTCTCGCTACTTCAAAGATGCCGATATTCTCGACATCATCACCGGCAACAAGGAGGTTAAATAACAATGAAAGAATTTCATGGCCGCGTTTTATTTGGCGGCAATTGGAAAGGCGAAGCGGTGGTGAGCCACCATGGCTTAAACACTTTGGCGTCCTTCCAAAAAAGCGCGCTTATTCCGACTTCCAAAAAGATTGTCGTGAGCGACCAAAATAACCCTGATCTTTATAAGAAGAACATCACCGGGAAAGCTTTATGCCTTCCTGAAACCATCGGTTCGACAACGGGTGGCATGGTTATCGAAACTGTGGCCGTGCGTCACTTAGCTCCACCCGTCTGGCTTTTCTCGAAGACCATCGATCCTTTGGCGGCAAGTGGCATTATCTTATCCAATGTTTGGAATAACGTCGGTTTAATCGCTATCGATAACCTTGGCGAAGATTTCCTTAACGAAGTCAAAGATGGCGACAAAATCGAAGTCAAAGAAGACGGAACGGTTATTGTTTACTAAATAAGTCTCTAAAAGAAAAGACCTTCCCAGGCGCTTAGCTTGGGAAGGTCTTTTATGTCTGTCTCTTAGTCGTTTTCGTTTTCGATTTCTTTAGTTCTTGTGTCGTAAAGATAAGCGATGCCGATTCCTAAAACCGCAATCGGTGCAAGATGCGTATAAGCGCTCAATAAACTTAGAAGTGCTACTTGTCCACTTCCTAAGCCGTTTTGCGCAAAGCCGATGGTATCGGAAATGAAGGTAATCGCCTCAATGACGATAAGCAAGGTCATGGCTAAGATAAGGACCATCTTTCTAGCAAAGAGGTAGTGGTGCGGCAACAACGCGCCAACAAGTCCTGCAAGAACGAGTAAGCAAAAGAAGACGAGCGCCGTGATGCCCCATGGACTCATAGAAGTGCTCGATGGATCCATGAATAAGGGAATAAGGTTATGGAAGAAGCCACTTAGGGAAAGAAGGGTAAGATGCATACCCGCTAAAAAGAAGGAGTGGCGAACATGATTTTTTAAAGCGTTATAGAGGCCATAAACGCTTAGTCCTAAACCGACAAAAGAGGAGACGCAAGTAAGAATCATCTCGTTGCGAGTGAGTTCGCTTCGGGTGACAATCGCCAAGACGATATAAGAGCCTAATAACGTCGCAAAAACGATTAAAGCAGCCAAATAGAAAGCGACAGGTAATTTTTTATTCGCGGAATACTCAATTTTTTTCATGGCTAGAGTGTAAATCTTTCCTTGCTATTGTCACGTGTTTTTCTTAAGAAAATGGATGATATCCAATTAATTGCTTTCATCACTTGGGATCTTTCTCATTCCAAAAAGAGACAAAAACAATAGTTTTTAGCTTAAAAATATCAATTTCGCTACTACCTAAAAATATTTTTGCAAGTTAAAATAAAGTGTCGATTTAAAGGAGAAATATTTAAAATGAAAAAAAGAAATTTCCTCTTCCTTCTTGCCGCACCTTTACTTTTGGTCTCTTGTGGCGGAAGTAGCGAAGAAGTTATCCCAACTGGCGAAACCGTTCCTGAAACGGAAGTGAGCACTCACTTCAAAAAAGCCACCGAAAGCCTTGCCTCGGCCGACGCTATCGGAATGAAGCTTGAAATGAATGCGAAAAGCGCAATCACCATCGATTCCGCTAGTGGCGATTATGCGTTAAAAGGGACTTCTAAGAGCGATGTTAATGCCACCCTCAAAGCAGGTTTCAAAGGACTTCGTGAAGAAAAGCTTAGCGATGTCAAAGCGAGCCTCACTGGTGAGATTTCGATGAATGCCGAAAGCAAAATGGGAATGGGTGGTTCCGAAGCCAGTTCGACGGCGACCTCCGCTTCTCTTAAAGGGAATGCGGGCCTTTATGTTGATAATGGTTATCTTTATGCCGATGCTGAATCGCTCCGTTCTTTTCTTGAAATTATTGCCGGTGCTACTGGCGTTAAATTCGATAAGGACACGTCTTTGAAAGGGAAAGCTTCCCTTGTTGATAAAGAAGGCGATGCTAACCCAATCCCAACTTTCTTAGAACAAATCAAATGGGATGAAGTTGTGGACCAAGTTAAGGATACTTTCTCGAAAGAACTTGATACCATCAAAACCAAAGCGGGCGACTACGCTTACGTCTTTAAGGGTGATAGCAGCAAGATTTTCGGTACCGGTTCTACCGATCAAACTTCGATAGATATCACTGGCGAAACCGTCTTCAGCGTTTCTTTTAATGACCTTGGACTTACTGGTATCGGCTTTGAGACGAATACTACTTTTGAGACATCCATGACGGGAATGACTCAAAAAACCGAGATCGAAGCTTCCGCTAAAGCGAGCTTCTTCTATGGTAACAACGTCACTGTCGAGGATGTTCCAAATCCTAGCTCCTTCACGGAGATGAAATAAGGGCATTCCTACCTTTTCTAATGGGCGCACCTTCGGGTGCGTCTTTTTTTGATGCCTTTCTCTTCTTATGAACTTGTGGATGAGCTTTTCCTAATTTTAAGTGCATAGGAAGCAAATCAAAAGGAGGCTGGCAAAGACTAAAAAATGTAAAAATGATTGAAAAAATCCCTAAAACCGCTATAAAGAAGCGGTGAGCAAAGGAGAGTTATCGTGAAAAAGAAATTGTTATTGGTTTTAGGATTAAGCAGCCTTCTTGTTTTAGCGGGATGCGGTGGAGAAGGAAATTCGTCGGACACGAAAGGCAACGATTCTTCAAGTAAGCAAGAAGAAGCCATTTCTTTTAAAGACTTTGCGGAGAAGTTTAACGCTAAAGTCGTGCAAAAAGTGGTGGTCGATTCTCAAGAAGAGTCGGCTTCCTATTTGTTTGATTATGCCGCCGATCACGTTTCTATCGTCTTTGACGGCGATTATGACAACTACTACTTTAAGAAAGGGAAAACAGGTGCTCTTGAAGGCCTTTCCCTTAATGAAGAAAATGAAGTTGTCACTAAAACAACGGATGAAAAGTTTGATGATCATTTCCCCAATGTTTTTAAAGAAATCGATGGCACAACGGATTTGACGCTTGCCAAAGATGGAAAGTTCACTGAACTTGGTGGCAAGTTCCTTTCCACTTTTCTTCCTTTTTCGGCAAGTAAGGATAGTTATAGCGACGTTACCGCCTCGATGACTACCGGCAAGGATTTTGTTTTCTCTTTCCAAGCGAAGACTACTTCCGAACAAATTGAAGTTCAAGCAACGCTCCTTGCTCCAAGCGAATACAAAAACTACGTTCTTTCTCCTCTTGCCGAAACAGAAGAATCTAAGGGCATCGCCACAACCATTGAAAAGCTTCAAGCGAAAAATTATACTTGCACCGTCAAAAAAGGCGATATTTTGAATGCCACCTATTATTTGAATCCGACCGCTCTTCTTATCGTTCAAGGAGACCTCAAACAAGGCTTCGTTAAGACGGATGATGGCTATTCGACCGTTGTCATTAAAAATGATGCCCCTTTTAGCGGAACGAGTTCCTCGAATTCCTTCTCTTCACTCCTCCCTAGCTTTGAATTTGCTCCAGAAATTATCGTTAATGGGAAAATTGCGAAAGGCGTTCATTCCTCCAATTTATCTCGCATTTTTCTTTTTGATAACGATAGAAAAGATGATTTGAAAATCGGCTCGTTTAAAATGACATCGGCCTCTTTCGAATATGTTGTTGGTGAAGGGGAAGACGCTTTAACCATATCCTTTAGCAATATCGGGAACACGACCTTGCCTATTGATATTTTGAATCCTCGAGCTGAGAACTGGGAAAATACGAATCTTAAAGTTCATCAATTCCTTTCTCGAATTGCGGGTGATGATTATGACATACCTGCTTGGAAGGGTATTAATTGGGATCTTTATCCCGGTTTTAATCCGGAAACGGCGACAAATCTCAGCTTAACATATGACGTTAGCGATGTTGATGACGCTTTAGCTTCTCTTCATAAATATATTGAGCTTCTAGATAAAACTTCTTTAAAGAAATGGGGCGATGCCGACTACTTGAAAGCTTCAAGTATGGTTGATCCATCCATGCATGACGATGGGAATCTTGAGATTTACTACATCAATTCTGACTATTGTCTGGAAGTTTACTATGCCGAGGAGGATTTTGGTTATGGCGAAATATTATCAACCCTCTATTTTTACATCAACCAGACAAGTTATTTTGTGAAATAGCCTATGAAAAATAAGTTTTTAGCTTTGTTCGTTTTATCACTTCCATTGCTTTTTTCGTGTGCCAATACTCCTTCCGATAGTAACACCTCTTCCTTTCCTTCAAGCGAGGATTCAAGTACTTCTTCTTCCTCGTCCTCTTTTGAACCGGATATCGAGAACCTTAAGGAAATATCGACTAAGGAAGCGTATTCCCTTTTAAAGAAGCTTGCTCGTGCCGATTCTTATAAGGTGCTCTCTTGTCTCTTTAGGGATGATGCCTATACGGATTGGCTCACACCCAATTATTACTACAGCACGGGTTTAGGCTATGGCTATATCCAAAAGGAAAGCTATGATAAATCCTATGGACAAAGCATCGTTTATACCTTCTCTCTTGAAGGCGACGAAGTGAAACTGAGCGGTCCTCGATATGGTTACGAAGGCGGAAGCCTTCAATACGTGAATGACTTATCGAGTCTGTACGCTTTCAAGGACTATGAAAGCTATGTTGATAAAATCGATAGCGATTCCTTTAAGACTGCTCCTAGTGGCGCCACATACAGTGAGAACAAATACGTTATTCGCTTATTTAGCGCTTCAATCGGCATCAGCGATGATGAATCTTTAAAACAAATCGCTCGCATTCGCTTCTATGAGATGGATGGGAGAATGGGCTTTGTTCTTCAAGGACAACAAAGCGGTTCTTACTATAATCACGATAGCACCTGGACGCTTTACGAAGATATTGGAGATGCTTCTTATCCTATTCTCGATCAATATTTGGCTAAACGCTATGCCCTGGGGAAAGAAATGCCAAACGAGAATACCCTTTCTCTTTTACATCTTTCCGGCTCCAAACCACTCAAACTCCATAACGAGCTTCACGTCTATATCGATGGGGAAGATAAAGGGGTGAATCGTGCTTCAGAGTTACTTCTAACGGCTTCCGAAGCGGAGCGCTTCACAATCGACCAGACCGACGAAAGTAAGACGAGCGACATCCTTAAGAAACATGAAGACGGTTACGCCTATGAAGTCGGCTATAACGAAAAAGGGGAAGTAGAGGAGAAGCTTTACGAAAAGTACCTTGACTGGAATGACCTTGTCCCCGATCTTGAGGCTAAAGTCCTTGAAGAAAAGGAATGTTATCGTTTGGAAGACGGCGTCTATAACTACTATGGCCGCCTCACCAATCGTCTCAAGGATTTCTTTGGGCAATTACAAGACTTCAATCGCTCTCCCGATAGAATGTGGCTTACTACCAATTCGAAAGGCCTTATCGATGGCGCTACTTTCGAGTTCCCCTTTGCGAAATACGAAGGGGAGAACGAGGAAGATAGCTTTATCTATCGCTTCGTGCTTGAATGCAAAGTGGTGGAAGATAACTCGAAATTCACGGAACTTACGAATCTTTCTAGCGATTTCAAAATCCCAGAATTAGAAAACGCGTTCACTTATTTCGATGGCAGCAAACCCTATCAAGTCACTTTCCGCGATACACTTAGCGACTATGATAATGAGACCATCACCTATGCGGATGAGGTTTTCTATGATGAATCGAGAGCCCGTCTCTTTAGTGGCGATTATCGTATCACCGGGAATGGCTACTATAAAAAAGGAAACGGCATTCAACCCTTTATAAGGACGAAAGATGGAAACTACTTTACTCGCGCTCCTTTAGAGACGAAGAGCATGGAGGAAGTAAGCCCTCATAGCCTTAATAGCGCTCTCTTCTTAAAGAAAGACGATGGCTACGTCTTCCGTGACCATGTTTTATCATATGTTTCGAAAGGCTTGCCCCTTTCCTATAACGCCTCTTTGATGTTCCCTGAGACCGTGTTATTTAAGTTAAACGATTCGAAACTTGCGAGTGTTACATATACCTACGACTGGGATGTCGTCAATTCCCGCTCGGAAGTCGCCACCTTCCATTATGAGAATGTTACGCTTCCTAGTGGTCTAAAAGACTCCTTAAAATATTTGACCGACTTTGTGATGCCAACAAGTTGGATAGATGAAGGAAATAAGATCTACGAGAACTTCGTCTCCTTGTATGGAGCGGAAGCGCAAAACATTCCTTATCTCTATATGGAAGACACCTACAAACAATGGGAAAGTGACTATTCGATAAGCGATCAAGTTCAACTTCTCAATAAAACGACATCGGGTGTCGATGCTTCCTATTACGAAGAATATCGTTCTCTCCTTCTTCGGTATGGTTTTGTGAAAGCAGAGACTCCTTCTCTTCCTGGTGCCGAGGAATATAACTTAGGCAAAATCAAAGTGCGTCTTGCAAAGATTCTTCGCGGTGGCTTCTATTTCACGTTAAATTCCTAGCGTTTCTCTTCTAAAATGAAATTGAGGCGGTTTTTGCCGCCTCTTTTTTAAAATTTATTTTTGAGAAAATGCGGTATTCTAGCAAAAAGAATAAAAAAGATGGCTGACTTTCATCAGCCATCTTATGTGGCTCTAAGAAACTATTCGCCTTCTTCGAACTTCCGCGTCACTTCCTCTTCGTTTAAGGAAATGAAGGGGCGAGTTTCGATGACGTTATTGACCTTAATTGTCAAGACGTTGGTATCAACGTATTTGGCGATGGTCTTACCACGCTCGGTTGGAGTGGCGATGATAAGTTGTGCATCGAGTTGCTTGAAGTATTCCATGATGCCTTCGATATGGCCAGCGTCCATGTTATTGAAAGCTTCGTCGAAGAGAACTAAGCAACCATGGCTCTTTCTATCGGGCGCATTACGGATAATCTGATCGAAGGAAGCGGCGATAATGACGTAGAATGGCGTCTGCGTTTCGCCACCGGACTTTTCGCGGCTGATCTTCGAGAAGAGAGAATGACCGTTTTTGTTGATGATCTCGATATCGTAATTCATGAAGCGGCGGTAGTCACAGTACTTGGCGATATCTTGAAGGGTCTTTTCGTCCGTGTCATTACTGGCGAGCTTCATGAAAAGCTCATTCATAAGAGCTTTGTTTCGGTCATTCAAGCTTTCGCCGAAGAGATCGGTTTGGACGAAGTTCTCGTTGCCTTTAAAGATATCGTAGTAGTCGCCGAACGCTTTATCCTTGGATTTGGTGACGATGAAGCGATAGATGTCACCATCGGTGCCGAAAGGCTTATTGGCAAGGAGCTTATTGAGGCTCTTGATATGCTCTTCTTCATTGATGATGTTGGCACGAATCGCATCGATGTAGTTGTTCTCGAAAGCGTTGGTCGCTTCTTTCTTCGCCTTTTCAAGCTTGGCTTGATCTTCCATTAAAGCGCGGCTCGTTAAGATGTTCTTCTCTTGATAGAAGGATGGAAGCGAATCGATGGAAGAAGTGGCATCGAACTTAAAGGTATCGATGTACTTTTGCATGAGGTTTGTAAGAAGGGCTTTCTTATAGCTCACATCGTCTTGCCCTTTCTTAAGTCGAGAATCGACTTCGGCCATGCCGAGTTTGCCATTTTCCTTTTCAAAAGCCTCGAATTCTTGACGGAAAAGGTTCGAAGCAAGGAGCTTCTTAAGGGATCTGGCGGCATCGCTTTCGGCATTATCGTCCCCCGCTAAGCTCTTGGCTAAGAAGTCATTTTCGTATTCCAAACGGCTCTTTTCGGATAAGACGGCATCACGCTTCTTTTGCGTTTCTTCTTTTTCTTTAAGAAGATCGTTTTCCTTATTGGCGGCGCTATCGGGGGTCTTAATCGCTTCTAACTTGCTCTTTAAGGATTCGACGTAATCGCGCATTTCGGCATATTTGCCATACCAGTTTTGATCATTCATCAAGACTTGGATGCGGCTGCTATCGCAATTTTGGCGACGTAAAGCTTCTAAAGAAGCCTTTTCATCGAGTAAGCGGTGGTATTCCGCTTCTTTCTTGGTGACTTCTTTTTCGGCCAATTCGAGTTGCATTCTCGAGGCGTTGCAACCAATATAAGGGGTCTCGTAGATGCGTTGCTTGGTTTGACGGGCCGCTTTCGACTTATAAATCATGACGGTGCGGGTAATCGAAGACTCGAAATTCTTTAATTCGTCTTCGTTATCGACGCAGATGATGTTCCCCATGATGTAGTCGGCATAGCGTCTCGCGTCTTGATTTAAGGCGTGGACTTTTAAAGCCAAGCTATTTTCGAGAGGCTCAAGGTCGCGAAGCTTAGAAACGTTGACCAAGCCGACCCCGTATATGCCTAAGCGATTCTTGTTCTTTTCATATAAACGTAAGGCATCATCGAAATATTCTTCGGGAACAAAGAGGTCAAAACGACGGGTGTTCAAATACCCTTCGACAGCATTTCGCCATTCCTCTTCGCCTTGTTCCATATCAAGGAGTTCGCAAAAAGGCTTGGCGAGTATTTCTTTGTGGTAGATTTCTTTTAAGCCATCTTGGATAACGGTGATAAGGTTTGTGACATTGGGATCGTAGCTTGATAAACCACGGCTAAGAAGGTTCTTTCTTTGCACGAGTTCCGATTCTTCGGCGCTCACGGTATTGATCTTGATGTCGTTTTGAACGATTTGTTCGGCAATTTTGTTACGGATAGAAAGAAGGGTCTCGTGGTATTTCTTCGCTTCATCCATAAAGCCCGCGAAATCGTCGCTTCCGATAAAGTCGCTGAGTTTGTTTTTAATCTTAAGGTTCTTCGCGATTTCGACTTCCTTTTTAAGGGTCTCGTTCCAAGCTTCAGCCTTCTTAAGATAGCTCATCTCAAGAGCGCTCTTCTCTTTGATTAAAGCAGTAAGGAGTTCTTTCTCGCTTTCTGGGTTTTGAAGAGAAGAAAGGTTCTTTTCGAGGTCGCGGAGTTGCTCCGCTAAAGCGCTCGCTTTATCTTCGAGCTCGCTAATGAGCTTCTTATTTTTCTCGATGGTGGCTTGCGCTTCTTCGACTTTCTTGTTCTCGTTATCGACTTCTTTCTTTAAACGATGGGCATTAAGAAGCTTCATCTCGTTGGATAACTCGGTTAAGGCGTCGCCTAAACGGGTGATCTTTCCGAGTTCTTCTTCTTTTTTGATATCTTCCTCAACGCGCTTTTGAAGCTCGTTATAGACGAAGATGTTGCGCTTCATGTTGGTAAGGTCGACGGCCTTATCCGGCATTAAGAATTGATAGACGAATTGGTTGACGTCGCGGATGGGGCGGAAAGCGACCGCTTTTGGAAGAAGTTCGTAATAGCGCTTGGTTTCGATGCTTAAAAGCGAGCAAATCTTCATGCGGATGTCATCGCGCGTCCCTTCGATGGGGCGAAGCTTATCGCCAAGCTTCTCCATCATTTTTTGGAAGGAAAGGATTTGGGTGTTCTTTTCACTCTTGTTGACGAAAAGATCATCGCTCATTCTTTGATCTTCAATGTAATAGAAGGAGCGGGTGACTTTGCCTTTTTCTTCTTGGATCTCAAGGCAAACGCCAGTAACGAACGGCTTTTGGTTGTATTCGTCGAACCACTCTAAAGCGATGTGGCTAATGACGTTTGGCTGGTTACGGAGGTTTTCTTTTCCTTCGATGCCGATCTTGGCGCGCATATAGCTTTCGGCGGTACGACTCGCGCGGTCATTGGCGGCGCTATTGAAGAATTTCTCTTCGCCTCCCGTCAAGAAGAACATGAGGGCGTCAAGAAGGCTACTCTTACCAGAGCCGTTTTCGCCAAAGACGAGCATGGAGCCTTTGACATCGATTGTTTGGTCATAGAAGCCATGCCAATTGATTAATTTGATTTTGGTGAGACTTTTCTTCATTTTGTTTCTCCTTCCTTCTTTGTTTCTTCTTCGCTAGGACTGGTGAGTTCCTTCATCTTTTCGATGATGCTTTCGAGGTCGTTAGCGGGAAGAAGCACGTGGATGCTTGGGAAAACCTGGATGGGGGTATTCGTTTGAAGGACGCTGGCGCGGAAATCAATGATCTTATGGGTCTTTAATTTCCGAAGTGAATCAAGATAGAAAGAGGGGCGCTTGGCGTAATCCAAAAGACCTGCAATCTTAAGTTGCTCTACGATTTCCTCCAAGGAAATGATGACCTTGTCTTGACTTGTGACTTTCTTTTTCGCCTCAATTTCCAAAAGCCGGAGAACGAAAAGAATGGCGGTATCCAGTTTATTAAGACGCACCCTGTTTCGATTTTCGGTCGTCTTGATGTAGGCTAAGGAATTTTCGTAATCAAAGACGAATTCATAGTCGATGATGCCGAAATAATTGGCAATCATTGTTTGGTGTTCGGCCAAGAAGAAGTAGTCGTCGACGTCTTCGTCTTTTTCCTTCACCAAGAAGGTTTCACCGAGTAAGCGGTTTACGACTTTGGCGAAGCGGTCTCTATTTCCTTCGGTGAATTCATAGTAATCTTCGCTAAAGGCTTCTAGTTGTTTGTTACGGTCTGTCATGCTTTTACCTCTTTCAATAGGATGTCAAAAGATTTTGTTTTGTAGCCGAATGTCTCGTAATAGTCGTCGTGGAACACGACTTCGTAATCCATCTCGCTATAGGAACTATAGGCCTCGATCATCATGAGCATGATAAGGCGGTTCCAACTATTGACGAGGATGTCTTTGGAACTCTTTTTCTTTGCGTTTCCGAGCTCCTTATGAACGAAGTCATTGACTCTGTCGCGGGAGAAGATGTCTTCCATGAAGAGCTTGGCCATAGCGAGATTGAAGTCTTCCTCACTCGCCAAAGGCGTCTCTTGATAGTAGACATCGGTCTTTTCTTTGGCTCTCGCCCTGTTATAAAGCGAATTCTCGTCCACTTGCAAGGAAGTGTATAAGGGAAGGGCTTGGCCATAATCAATGGTATTGTTGCCATCCTTGATAACCTTAAGAGCGTTTTGAAGTAAGCCCGTGACGTCTTTCCTGTTATTAAGAAGGAATTCGAACTTGGCTTGGGCGCTCGTATGGAATTTGGTGTTCTTTTCATCGATTAAAGCGACGAGGTTATCCACGCTTTCGAAGCGGCGGATGCATTCTTCGATTTTTTCGGCGTAACGGTTATAGATGCTATGGACGGTTTCTTCGCTCGGATTGACAATCCAGTCGCTTTCCAAAACGTTTTGGACAATCTCATCCATGTGGTTATAGCGAAGGTCACTAAGTTCGGATAAGATTTTGGCTGTGTATTTGCTTGGATTATCGCGAGTCTTTAAATTATAGAAGACCTTCAAGAGAACCTGATTGCGGTATTTATCGACTAAAAGATCAAGAACTTCCTTGGGCGAAAGCTTCTCATCGTTAATCATCCTTTCGGTGAAACGACGAATCTTTGGAAGAAGACCTTGAAGTCCATGGAACAAGGAAAGGGTTTCCTCATAGATTTGTTCCAAAATGCCCTTCGATTGATGGAAGTCGAAGTTATCGAGCGCTTTGGCGATGAGGTAGAAATAGCCAGTGAACTCCACCGGCTTATCTTCTCTTTCGATAAGATTATGGAAGCTCTCCATAATCATTATGGCATCGTTAGTAAGCGATAAGGTTGTGATAAAGCCTTCCGTCGTATCTTCTTCGAGCCAACCCGTCTTCTTAAATCGGGCAATCTTGCTACTTGCCATGTAGCGGTGGTCTTGGTTTTGCTTATCGAAATCCTCTTCTTCGTCAAAATCTTCAAAGATATGGGTATCGATATAGGCTTTTAAATCGTCGACCAAGTCATCGCGGGCGATCACTTGGACGTTTCGTTTCGACATGAAAACGTCATAAATGAACGAAAGCAGTTCATAGTTTGTCCGCTTATCGCCATAGACGAAAACGGAGAACATTTGGGGGTTTATGACATCGAACAGATTGTTCAATTTCGCTTCCTCCTTTTCTTGCTATTGCAAAGCATCATATCTCTTTTTGTGTCGAAGCATTGCTGGCTTCGATAGTTCACCTAAAAAGTTTAGCAAAGACGAAGGTGAAAAGATTAGAAAAAGATGAAAAAATTCAAAGTTTTTTCGCCATGAAACCCATTTAATCATTTCCTTGCGTGGGAGTTACCCTTCCAAAGAAATGCGATTTTCTTTTTATTCGCCGTCAATTATTGCTATTTTACGAGCTTCTTCTATGCTTCTCGCCTTGCCTAAAAGAGAGCTTTAAGCGCATAATGAAAGAATGGTAGAGAAAAACCCATTAAACCTCACGCCGAATGGATCCTTCGACGCGCTGGTCGCTTCTCTTCGCGAGGAGCTTGGATTCACGAACATCACACACGAAGAAGAAAAAAGGAAGATCGCTTTGGAACTCGCTAGCTTTGCCAAAAATGGCGACCGCATCGGGCTTGGAAGCGGAAGTACGTCCTTCTTGGCGACGGTCGCATTAGCCCATCGCGTCTCGATTCTTAAGTTGAATGTCCAAGTGGTGACCACCTCCTTTGAAATCACCCACCTCGCTCTTTCCTTGGGGCTTAATGTCGGGGAACTTAGCGAAGGCAAACTCGATTGGTGCTTCGATGGCGCCGATGAGGTGGATAGTAGGAAACGCCTTATTAAGGGAAGAGGTGGCGCAATGCTTCGTGAGAAGATCATTCTTTCGAATGCCAAAAAAGCCTATATTCTCGTAGATCCTTCCAAACGTGTGAGCCATTTAGGCGAACGTTTCCCCGTCCCTGTCGAAGTTCTTAAAGAAGCCCTTTATCCCGTGCGTCGTTCTCTTTTTGAACTTGGTGCGAGCGAAGTGAATCTTCGTAAAGCGGGCACTTCAAAAGACGGTCCTGTTCTTACGGAACATGGCAATCTCATCCTCGACGCTCGCTTCCAAAATATCCCTGACGAACTTGAAAAGAGGATTAAAGGCATTGTCGGCGTTTTGGATAGCGGTCTCTTTATTGGCTATCCCCAAATCGAAGTTATCGGCTTATAGAGAAACTTTTAGCTGAATAAATCCTTTACTTTCTTTATAAAAACCACATTTTCTTGTTTATTTGAGTCTTTTTTGTGCTACTTTACTATTAGTAAAAAGAGGAACCTAGATTATGGACCAATACGATTACAAAACAATCAATATACCAAAAGGCTCGGAAGAGGATTTTCATCGCGTCTTCCAAAGCTTTGGATATCGTCCCATTATTTCGCAAGAGGTGACCTTGCCTCGCGCAATGGATGGAAAAATCCAAGGAAAGAGCGATATGGCGCATTTCTATAACCCTAAAGAAGCGGATGAAGCCCTTCTTGGCTTATCGCTTCATTCGAATGATGCGCCTGTCGATAACTATGTTCGCCTTACGTATGGAAGAAATAGGATGTCGAGCGATTTTAAGAACTACTCGAAAGCGGAACATCTCTATAACCGCATGACTTATGATTGCTACCTTCTTTATGGAAAGGCCAAGAAAGCGAAAAAGAAGAGAAATCTTCCTGGCATCGTGATTGCTCTCTTCTTAATCCTCCTTCTTGGAGGCATCGCTTGCGCGGTTTTAGGCTATTTCAAAGGTGGCTACGAAACGCCCTTAAAAGAAGTCTTTAGCGCCAACGTTTGGGGCATGCTCTATTGGTTTGGCATGGCAGGGGCTTTATTGGGTCTTTTCTGCTTCCTTCTTTTCGGAACGCTTCGTCGCGCCCTCCAAAGTGCGAAGTATGGCCGCTATAAAAACGCTATGCTCAATCTTGAAGAAATGAAAAGCGATTTCCGTAACGCTTTCCGTCATAGTCAAGAAGTGCCACCTCTTGATGAAGAAAAGATTAAGCTCATTGAGAAAGTCAATAAGCTTCAATAATTCGAAGGACCTCCGATCGGGTCCTTTTCTTTAAGAACGATGTCCTTCTTCCTCGATAGAAAGAAAAACCAAGAAACCGCAAAGGCGCAGATCTTTTATTTTGTGACCTCGATTTTTGATGCGATGGTGGTGAGCTTCCTCACCCTTTTCCTTAACGAATGTCGCGCTTCATTGTCTTGGTCCCCCTTTATGAGCTCGCTGAGCCTTTTCCTTCCTCCTTTTAGCGCCGCTTTAGGCATCTTCATTTGTTCTCACTTTGTTTCTAATCACGCCAAAAATCTTAAGACGATGCGTCTTGTTCTTCTCTCTCTTTTCTTGACGCTTCTTCTATTGGGCTTCTTTGGAATCTTCTTTCCGTCTGGCATTGATGAAGGAGGGGGGATTGCAAACGCGGTCTATTACTACTCTTTCTATGTTCTAATTACCCTCTTTTCTTCACTTTTCATGGGCTTTTATTGGTCTTTTGCAAGCCTTCATACGTGCTCCATCGCCGATATAAACTACGCCGAAAAAACCCGTTATGGCCATGTGTGCCTCTATGGGTCTTTAGCACCTATTCTATTCGCTCCTTTGGCGGGTCTTATTGTCGAGGGTCTTTTTGAAACCTATCGGGGCTTCCTTTTTCTCTTCCTTATAGCTTCGCCTATCTTGCTTCTTCTATTCTTCTTGACCTATCTTTTTAAGCCCTTTGATTCCTCTTTGTATCATCAAGATCAAGATGAAAAGGTTTCCTATCGTTCTCTTTTGAAGAACAAAACCTATCTTCTCTATCTTTTCCTTGCCTCTTTGTGGTTGCCTCTTATGTGGGCAAGCGATTCTTTGACGAGTTCTCTTTGGACCGCCCTAGAGGGGAAAGAAGGGGCCATCAATAGCTTTAACCCTCTTTCGTGGGGGTTTTACCTTGCTTTTGCGGCTTTTATTGAATTTCTTTTCGTCTTCTTTAATACCAAAGTCGGCTTTGGAAAGAGAGTTCGTTTTTCGATGAGCCTTTCCTTTATTGCCTTGACTCTTTTGTGCGTCTCTTTGGGAACCTTATCGTATTTCTTTCATGAACCGATCGCCAACGACCTTCCTTTGGCCTTTGGCATCATCTTCCTTCATAGCTTTAGAGGGGCTTCGAGTGGGTTATATCTTACCAGCAACATCTTGATGCTTCATCACATCATTGGCCCAAAATATCGACGGAAAGCGGTTTTCTTAGCGCCATTCCTCTATCAAATCATCAATTCCATCTTGCAACTTATCTATCCTTATCTCATCGAGAACCGTTACATCTCGTTCTACATGTTCGGCGGCATCGCTCTAATTGGGCTAGTTCTTTCTTTTGTGCTTGATGTTGGACTTCTCCATAAGCCGTCTCTTTCGAAAGAAAAAGAAGGGGAGTAGAGAAAAGAAGTTAAAACGATTGTATCAACGAAAAGCTTCTCGCATTCATTTGTTGAATAACTGGTTGAAGTAGGGCTTTTAAAAATTATCATTTTTCTATAAATAACAGAAATTGATTTGGCCTAGATTTTATCTAGAAAGGTGCTCTTGCTTATTTGACATAAAACACATGGTCCCTAATTTTCTTTTTATGTCAAAAGAGGACCAGTTAGCACCGATAAAAACGAGCTTTTTAATTTCTTTAAAAACCTATATCTCAATGAATTTTCTTCCTTCTATTTATTGGAAAATGTTAAGTGTTAAAGTATCACAATTAATTTGTAAGATATGAATGAAAGAAGGAGTTTATTGAAATGAATAAGAAATTTGTCATTCTCTTTTCGTCGATGTTTTGGTTGCTGTTCGGCTGTTCAAATAAAGATATTCCAACCACGGGAATTATTGATTGTTACTCGGTTGAAATTACAAACGAACGTTCGTCTTCTTTCTATGGGAAATATTCGACCAGTTACAGCCGCGTATATGAATATAAAAATTCCTATGGTGAAACTCTTTATTCGGACGGCCGGAACACTTTCAAAACCGACGATGGAAAAGAACAAAAAGCCCCAATTTACTTATACCCAAATAAATATTCTGAAGACTACGTTGAATATTCGTTTGTTAGGCTCGTAGGATATCCTTTTTGTTGAACATAATTATTATCTCGATTTGGATAACGGGTATCTTGATATCGCTACGGAATGGTCTGAGTATCTTTATGAAAAAAATCCAAATGACGATGATGAGCCAGCAAACAACCGCGAGGCTTATAAAAAGGCCTCGCAAGGATACTATCAAATCGGAACTAATTCTTTGTATGGCTTAGAGAATCCCCATTATTCCGTTAGAGCGGACCTTGTCGATATTTCTTTATCCAGACATTTGTACAAAAAGCTGGGAGAGAACAGCACTATCGATTTCGTTCCTAAGTGGTTTTAAAAATAACTTCTCTTTTAAAAGCCGAGTTTTGGTTGGATTTCGAGATTATTTTTTGTTAGAAACTTGTTTTCTTGATTTTCTTTTCCGACGAAAATGTGCATTGGTTGCACATAATTGAATTCACAAACGTGCATCAGTTACACATTATTGAATGGGGATAGAGAAACAAAGAATGATGCGAGAAGAAAAATATGCCATATGATCAGGCTTTTTTCTGAAGTTGAGGAAGCGGAACGCGTGCTTTGAATTTTTCTTCTTCGCCTTCTTTTTAAGCTCTTCTTTTTGCGCCTCCATTCCAATTCTTATTTGTTTCCCTTCTAATGAGTTAAATAAGTGTATATTTTTCGTATGAACGACAAAGAATACAAAACTAAAAATCAAGAGATGCTCCTTCGCCTAAAAGATGCCAAATGTATTTGGTATAAGGAATCTTTTGAAGATCAATATGTAGTTTTTAAGGGAAGCTTTGAAGCAAAAGGCCTTAAAAGCGTGCTCGATATCGTTTGTGATACCAATTACATCTTTTATCTAAATGGAAAAATTTTGAGCCTTTCCCAAAGTCCTTCTTATCCTGAACATCCTATCGTCGATTCCATTCATTTCACACCTCGAAAGGGGAAGAATGAGTTCTTCATTTGCTGTTATCACCTTGGAAGTACGGGGTTTAGTTCCTATTGCAGCCAAGAAGCTTATCTTCGCTTTGCCATAACGGAAAACGAAAAAAACCTACAAATCTCTGATGAAAATACCGAATCCGCCTTATCCGAACAATATCGATCGGGGAAGAAGGAACTTTTGACGCCGCAACTTGGATACCGTCTTTTCTTGGATATGACCAAAGACGATAAAGAAGCTTCTTTCTTTAAAAGCGTGGTCGTTAATAAATCAAAGTCCCATTTTGAATCGCGTCGCAATAAAAAATGTGTTCTTGAATTTCACGATTTCGTTACCAATAACCCCGTCAATATTAAAGCAAATACTTACCGCATCGATCTTAAAGAAGAACAAGTTGGTTATCTTACTTTTTCTCTTTTCTCTCCTCGTGCACAAAAAGCGGTTCTTTCCTATGGCGAACACCTTGTTGATAACGAACTAGTCTCTAAGATTGGGAATCGTAACTTTTCTTTCGATATCCTTCTAAAAAAAGGAAGGAACGATTTCTTTGAAGGCTTTTTACGAGTGGGGGCACGTTATCTTGAATTAACGTTAGAAGAAGATCTCTTGGAAGAGCCTTTCTTTGGCTTAGTTCCTGTTTCTTATCCTTTTAAGGAAAAGAAGCTCTATAAAGTTAAGAAAGAAAACCTTCCTTTTTATTTGGCCGCTAAGAAAACCCTAAAGTCTTGCTATCACGAGCATTACGAAGATTGCCCTTGGAGAGAACAATGCCTTTATGCGCTTGATAGCCTGAATCAAATCGATGCGGGGCTCCTTTTATTTAAAAATACCGAACAAATTCGAAGTTCCTTAAAGCTCTTTAGTCAAGATAAGAGAGAAGATGGTCTTTTGTCTATCTGCGCCCCTAGTCGTGATGGTTTAACGATACCGAGCTTTTCTCTTTTCTATGTGACTGCTTTGAGACATTACTTGGAGGCAAGTGAGGATATTGCTTTTATTAAGAAAGTACTTCCTAAAGTGAAAGAAGTGATGTCTACTTTTATTCATAGAATTTCGAATGGTCTCGTTTCAACTTTTGAAGGGGAAGATAAGTGGAATTTCTATGAATGGGAAGAAGGCCTTTCGGGAGAGCTTGGAAAACCTGGTAAAAAGAAAGAAGACCTTCTTTTAAACACTCTTTTGATCCTCGCTTTAAAGGATTTTGATTTCCTTCTAGATAAAGTAGGGGAAAAAGAAAACCACGAAGAACTTATAAAAGAGCTTCGATTTGCCATTAAAAATAAGTTTTTGGACCAAAAAGACGGTCTTTATTTCAACGATTTGGAATCTTCCTCCAAAAGCGTCCTTGGCAATTCCCTTGTTATCCTTAGCGATGTTGCCTCTTCGGAGGAAATGAAAGGAATCGCAACAAAACTTCATTCTTTTGAAGAATATGGCTTAGCTGAAACAAGCCTCAGCATGAAAAGATTCTATTACGACGCTCTCTTAAAAGCGGATGAAGAAAAGTATAAAGACTTCGTGAAGGAAGATGCCAAAGCGGCAATGGAACTAATGCTTAATTCAAAGGAAAGTACAGGGACTTTTTGGGAAACTCTCGATGGTTTTAAAGCCTTCGACGGTGCAGGCAGTCTTTGCCATGGGTGGGGGACGATTCTAATAAAATACCTCTTTGATCCCTCTTTAGGAAAATAATAGAGTTTTGCCGTTATCTTTTTAAAAGCTTCTCATTTTTGCTTGGCGTTAAAGTAAAAACACGTTCTTTTCCCAGGCGTTTCTATGTTCACTATCAAGGCCGTTCTTTCGAAACTGCTCAAGGAAGGGAAAACAAAAAAGGCCGGTGTTGCGGTAAAAACAAAATGCCTCCGCAATTGAAGACGATTTTATTAATTTTTGTGTGGTGCTGAAAGCGTATACAAAAAATGCTTTCCAAAAATTTATTTTAAGGTTTTAATTAACAATTAATGCATATCATAAATCTATAAAACAAAAGTTAAATGCGAGCTAAAAAATTCATTGTATAATCTTTGCATGAAACAATTGTTACTAAAAGATATTCTCCATCTGAGCGAAGAGGAGACGAAAGATGCAAAAATCGCTTTAAACATGTCTTGGGCCGGTGAATCCCATTTTAAAAGATGGAACGATAGCGCTGCCGGGAACAGAGATGTCTCCTATTCGTATGCATCTCACTTTGGAAATAAATCCAGAAATTTTACGAAAATCGGGCAATTGGTTTTTGGCTTTGTTCAACTTCCTGAGAACAACAAAAGGTGGCTTCTTGTTACCGTGGGTCGAATTACGAGCTTACCTAATTCCGGCGCGTGCAACCACGAAGAAGTCGATCGCTTTCAAGGGCTGATTGGAAGAATGATTGTAGAAATTCCGAAAGGCAACACTTATTCGAGATACATTTTCAATCTTAATAAATATTATGAGGAAGCTGTTGTGGTGGAGATTTTGGCGAATGATTATCAAGCGATTTCTTTTCGGGGATTAGATAACGTCCATCTTTCTTTTCACGATTTAAAAATGATACTTAATGGGGAGAAGTACTCGGATTATAGAAGCGCCCTCTCAAGCGTTAAGGGTGTTTATTGTTTAACCGACACTAAAACCGGGAAACTTTATATAGGGTCGGCTTCAGGAGAAAGCGGCGTTGCCCAAAGATGGAGCGATTACATCAATACTGGTTCGGGCGGAAACAAAAGCCTTATAGAACTTTATAATCAGGAAGGCGAACACTATTTTGAAGAGAATTTTGAATTTACTCTTATCGAATATTTCGGAATGAATGCCGATAAGGAAAGAATTGAAGCAAGAGAAAGCTATTGGAAGGAAGCATTTGCTACGAGAGAAAGAGGATATAATCGAAATTAATATGGGATTTTTGATACAGAATGGGTCGTAACATTTGAATATTCGAATGGTTTTTTCTCTTCCTACCGCAAAGATTCAATTTTGGTCGAAGCTTCGAGTGAATACTCTGCCAGGCACAAAGCGAAAGAATTGCTCAAAACAAATTTCGAATATTTCAAGATAAAATCCGTGACTAAATCTAAGGGCAAATTCCAATCTCCAACCGAAACCCCTCTTCATCTTCTCTCAGCTGATTTGAGTGCATCGACTCCGAAGGAGAAATCTTCGGCTTTTCTTGAAATTCCCCGCCCTTTAGACGTTTCGGAACGTACGAGAGTGCAAATATTACAAAAAATCAAAGATGAAGACGAATGCTCGGAAGAACGAATAAAAAGACTAAAAGCAGGGCCTCTTTGCGATTCTATATGCGTCGGAGTTTTAGCGTTTTTTGCTTTTCTATTGAGCTGGCATCCATATTTGGCTAATTTGACAGAAGCTAAAAATTCTAAAGACGATTTTGACTACATGGTTGAGCAAGGTTATTCGATTACGAACCCATATGTTGAGGAATATGCCAATAATGTGCGGATATATTTGGAAAAAGCGAACTCTTTTTTGTGGATACCATTTTTGGTCTTTGCTGTCGGGGCTGCTCTGGCTGTGTTTGTTTTCGAATATTCTAAAAAGAGGTCACTTAAAAAGATATTGGAAATCACGAAGAAAAGACGAAGTTGAATTGAAGTAGTTTCTTGAAGAATTGTGGCGAATCAATTGGGCTTCTAGAAAATTTATTTAATACAGTTTCTTTCATCATGGAATGACTTTTATAACTTGAGGAAAAAAACATTCTAACAAATCAAGGATAAAATAGAGTGTTTGATATTTGCTTGCGAACGCTTGCAAAAAGCACTAGTTTATTTATAGTTGTTAGGGAGGAAGTAATTTTATGGCAAATACGACAGCCGTTTATGCCCGTATCGATACGGGATTGAAAGAGAATGCCGAGGAAATCCTATCGGAACTTGGCATTACGCCTTCTTCGGCTATTCAGATGCTCTATAGTCAGATTGTTTTAACTAGGAGTTTGCCTCTCGATTTGCGGCTTCCGAGAAAGAAACCAGTCTCTGCAGGAAGTCTCACCAAATCGGAACTTGATTCCGAACTTCAAAAAGGTGTTGATTCAATCAAAACTGAAAACCTTTATTCGGTAGACGATGTGGATAAACGATTGGCCAAGGATTTCGGAATATGAACTCCAATTATTCGGTATTCTATTCTTCTGAGGCTTTAAATGATCTTGAAGATATTTATCGGTATCTCGCTTTTGATCTTTTGATTCCGGATGTTGCAGAAGAACAAGTGAATAGAATAAAACTAAAAATTCGTTCTCTTAATTTTATGCCCTCCCGGAATCCTATTATTGATTGGGAGCCTTGGAAGAGCCAGGGTATGCACAAATTTTTGGTAGACGCCTTTGTCGTGGTCTATATGGTGAATTGTGACAACGCGACTGTTCAAGTGGCCAGAATCATCTATTCTGGTCGTGATATAGCTACAATTGCATCTAGAGCGCATTGACACGCCTTTTTACGTTGTCTCGCCTTCTTCCTAGCGGCTTTTTGCTAAAAGCGGCCCCCACCTGGGACCGCTTATATATTGATTAAGCAAACAAATCGTCTAAATCCTTAATGAAGGAGGGGAGTTCTGACAAATCTTTAATCTTTGCTCCCGAGGCTTGAGGATGTCCGCCTCCTCCCCATTTCATTGCGATGGGGCTAATGTCTTTCTTCTTCGAACGAATGGAGATCCGCCAACACCATTCTTTGGGATCGGGATCTTCGGTGATGGAACACCAAGCGTTGATGCCATCAATATTGGAGAAGAGATTGACATTCTCTTTTCCTCTTTCGGGCGTGATTTGTAGTTCTTTTTGGATTTTTTCGTCCAAACAATAATAGGCTACGCCATGTGGAGAAACATTGAAATGGTTCAATATGTAGGCGGTTACCTTGAGGTCATCGAGCTTCTTTTGGTACATCGCTAGATAAATCTCATTGATTGAGATGCCCGTTTTAATAAGGCATTCGGCGATGGCGAAGGTGTGAGCGCTCACGCTGCTATAAAGGAAACGTCCGCTGTCGCCAACAATACCTATATAGAAGAAGTGGGCCGCTTCTTTGGATAAAGTCTTGCCTTTCCAATTAAGGAGTACCGAACAAACAAGTTCGGAGGCGCTGGCGCTATCTAAATCGACAATCGGGTCTTTGGCGATTTCCTTTTTCGAAGGGTGATGGTCAATCTTGGCGACGTAAGCAGCCTTTTTGTAACGAGGGTCAGCAATTCTTTCATCGTCTCCAACATCGACCACGATCGCTAAGAAATCGTTTTGAAACCAAGCGTCATTTAAGCGTTCCGTTTCGGGGAAAAGACGTGGCGTAAAGGTGACGTGGTTATCGCCCACGAAGTGGATTTCTTTGTTTGGGAAATTTTCTTTTAGAAAGGTATATAGCCCCATTTGGCTCCCCATCGCATCGAAGTCGGGCTTAATGTGACGGAAAATGCAGATGCGGTCGTACTTCTCGACGGCGTCATAAAACGCTTTATACTCGTTTTTTCTCGCTTTCGCGTATTCTTTTATTTCTTTCGGAAGAGCTTCTTTCATTAAAGTTTTCCCTCCAACGCTTTGACGCAATCTTTGGCGATCATAAGTTCCTCATCCGTTGGGATGACGGCCATTGGAATGGCGCTATCGGGGGCACTGATAAGGCCTTCTTTGCCACAAAGCTCGTCGTTTTTCTTCTCATCGAGCTTCACTTTTAAGGCGTCCTTAATGTCTTCGTAGACCGCTTTACGGTAGTCGCTTGCATTTTCGCCAACGCCACCCGAGAAGACGATAAGGTCGCATCCGCCTAAACGGACATAATAACTTCCAATGAAATCGGCAACTCTTCTTGCCCAAAGCTTGATGGCGACTTGGGCTCTTTCGTTTCCTTTTTGCGCTTCCGCTAAGACGTCACGGGTGTCATTACTAACGCCACTAACGCCTAAGAAGCCGCTCTTTTTATTGAGGATGTCATAGACTTCATCGCAGTTTTTCTTTAAGCATGTGCAAAGATAATCCACAACGGAAGGATCGATATCGCCAGAGCGTGTTCCCATCATGATGCCACCAAGTGGGGTTAAACCCATGGAAGTAGCAACGGCTTTCTCATTATGAATAGCGCTTAAAGAGGCGCCGCTTCCCAAGTGACATGTGATGATCTTCCTATCTTCTTTGTCTTTCAAGAAGTCTTCATGCGCTTTTAAAGCGAGATAGTTATGGGAGGTGCCATGGGCGCCATAACGGCGGATGTCATATTCTTCCGTATATTCGTAAGGAATGGGGAAGAGCTTGTCTTCTGGTGCCATATCGCAGAAATAGGCAGTATCAAAAACGGCGAGGGCTAACGCGTCTGGCAAAGCCTTCTTAAACGCATGGTATCCCATCAAGTGAGCAGGCGCGTGGAGAGGATCAAGAGGAACAAGTTTTGTTACTTTAGCCTCGGTATCTTCATTAAAGATGGCGCTTTTGTTGAAGTATTTGCCACCTTGAACAACGCGGTGTCCGACCGCTTTGATTTCGTTCCAATTTTTGACGATACCGAATTTCGTAAGGGCTTTTAAAATAAGTTCCACACCCAAGGAGTGGTCCTTGATGGGTAAATAATCGTCGCGTTTATTTTCACCATATTTGATACGGAAGTGGGCGTCATCGTGACCGATTCTTTCGACCAAACCGGAACAAATGACCTTTTCTTCTGGCATTTCGAAAAGCTTATATTTAATCGAAGAGCTGCCTGCGTTAACCGCCATTACTTTAATCATAGATAAATACCTCTTTGTTTGGCTTTGATTCTAGCGCTATTCGTTTTCTTTTCCTAGGCTTAGAAACGATTTCATCTAGAGGCTTCTTCATTTTCGTTTTCTATCTAGAAAGACCATCTTTCTATGGCAAAATAAAGACATGGATGAAAGAGAAAAATGGGAAAGGCAAATAGCCCTTTCGAAACTTATTAACACGATTCTTTTTGACGCCCGTTCTTTCCTGGCCGTAGATCCAGGTAGTCCTTTTAATGATTCTTATAGTTCTCGGGCGATAAGCCTCATTTCTTTGAAAAGGGTGGTGGAAGGCGTTTCAAAGCTCCCTCAGGAATTTTTGGATTCTCATTCTGAATTCCCCTGGGAAAGAATGATTCAAAAATGGGATCGAATCGCTAATGGTGGCCCTTTTATCTGTAATGCGATTGTGCATTATGACGTGGCTAGCGATCTCTATCGCATGGAAAGAATTCTTAAGGCTGCTATTTAAAGGGCTCAATTTTTGCCGAGCTTTCCTTATAATTAAGGTAATGAAAGAGGTTTCCTATGGCATATGGTATTCTCTATGACTTCTTGATGGGACAATCCATCGAAGCTTATCGCTATTTTGGCGCCCACTTTGAAACACACGATGTGCTAGAAAAGAAAAACGGCCGCTACTACAAAAAGAAAATCTCGGGCGTGGTGTTTCGCCTTTATGCTCCTTTGGCGAGTGATGTCTCTATTATCGGCGATTGGAATGGCTGGGACGTAAGAACGCATAAGATGAATAAAGTCGATGAATCTGGCGTCTATGAACTATTTATACCGGGTCTAACCAATTACGAGTCCTATAAATATCATTTCAAGAACGCCAAAGGAGAATACGTCGATAAAGCGGACCCCTTCGCTTTCTTTAGCGAGCTTCGACCTTTGACTTGTTCGCGGCTTTTCGACATCGAAGGCTTCTCTTGGAACGATGCTGAATATGAGGCAAAGAAAACTTCTTCCCTTGATAAGCCGATGTCTATCTATGAAATCCATTTGGGCTCTTGGCTTGGCAAGAAGGATGGTCGCTTTCTCTCTTATGAAGAAGTGGCGGAACGCCTTATTCCTTATTTAAAAGAAACAGGTTTCACTCACGTTGAAATTATGCCTATCACTCAATATCCTTTCGATGGATCTTGGGGCTATCAATCGACAGGCTTTTTTAGTGTTGATTCTCGTTATGGCAATCCTTTCCAACTCATGAGCTTTGTCGATAGACTCCATCAAAATGGCTTTGGTGTAATTTTAGATTTCGCTCCCGTTCATTTTGCTAACGACAGCTTTGCCTTACGGGAATTCGACGGCTCTTGCCTCTATGAATATAGCGACCCCAAGCATACTTTCTCGCCCTGGGGCTCTTGCCTTTTCGATTTAGGAAAAGATCCCGTTCGTAGCTTCTTAATGAGCGCGATGAATTATTTTGTGACGTATTTCCATTTCGATGGCATCCGCGTCGATGCCGTCTCCAACATCGTCTATTGGGATGGGGATAAGTCGAAGGGCGAAAATACAGGTGCTACCGAATTTATTAAGCGCCTCAATGGGAAACTCCATTACGCCCATCCAAACCTCATGATGATTGCGGAAGATAGCACGGACTTCCAAGGCGTTACCAAGAAAACCGAAGATGGGGGACTTGGCTTTGACTATAAATGGGACCTTGGTTGGATGAACGACACCCTTAAATACTATTCGAAAGACCCTATCTATAAGAAATGGGAACATAACAAGATAACCTTCTCGATGGCTTATTTTTGGAGCGAGAAATTCTTGCTTCCCCTTTCTCACGATGAAGTAGTGCATGGCAAAGGAACGCTTATCAATAAGATGTATGGCGACTACGACACGAAATTCGATTTGCTTCGTAATCTTTTCGTCTATCAATTCGCCCATCCTGGCAAAAAACTCAATTTCATGGGAAACGAGCTCGCTTCGTTCGACGAATGGAATGAAAATCGTTCCTTGGCGTGGAACCTTTTGACTTTCCCTAAGCACGATTCGGTGAAACGTCTCGTCCACGATTTAAATGTTCTCTATCAAAAGGAAAAGGCTTTGTATAAAGAGGAATATAATGGAAGCGCCTTCCATTGGACGATGGTCGATAACGCCTCCCAAAGCGTCTTTGCCTTCCAAAGAACGGTGGGCGATAGCGATCTCCTCTTCGTCTTCAACATGACGCCAAATTATTATGAAAACTTCGATATCGGCGTGATGCACGAAGGCTGTTATCGAGAACTCCTAAATAGCGATAAAGACATCTATGGAGGCCGCAATCAATATTGCGGCGACGATCGCTACACGAGTCCGAACGGTCCCGAAGGACGCCCCTATAAGCTCACTTTGAAGATTGGTGGCTATAGCGCTTTCGTCATGAAGCGAATCGTTAATAATGAAACGAATAAACCCATGGAAACGGAAGAAAAACAGATTCATAAAGAAACGTCAACAAAAAACAAAATTGTCTCCCAAGCGAAAGTGAGAAAGCTTCGCCTCAAAGGGGTTAAACAAAAAGGAAAAAAGGAATAGAATAATTTTCGTATTTAAGTGTGTTGGAGGAGAATATGTTTGCCAATAAAATGGAATTCAAACAAGAATTCGAAAGAAGATTAAGTGAAAAATACGGTCGAAGCGTGCCTGATAGCCACATCACCGAAAAATATGACATATTAGGCGAAATGGTCCGCGATTATAGCGGTTACTATTGGCGGAATTGCCGCGAAGATATCTATAAAACCGGCAAAAAACAATGCATTTATTTCTCCATGGAATTCCTTATTGGGAAGCTCCTTAAGAGTAACATGCAAAATCTTGGCATCTATAAGATTGCCAAAGAGGCTTTAGCCGATTTTGGCATCGATATCGAGGATTTGGAAGCCCAAGAACCCGATGCCGGATTAGGGAATGGCGGCTTAGGTCGTTTGGCCGCTTGTTTCTTAGATAGCGCGGCTTCTTTGGGGTTACCAATGCATGGCAACACCATTCGCTACGAATATGGTTTCTTCCGCCAAAAATTTGTCAATGGGCGTCAAACCGAACTTCCCGATCAATGGCTCTCAAATGGTTTTGTTTTCGAAGTTCGTAAACCAAAACATGCGGTGGAAGTGCAGTTTGGCGGCAATGCCGAAACTTATCTTAAACCGAATGGCGACTATGCTCTTAGAACGGTGAATGCTACTTGCGTTCGCGCCGTTCCGTATGACGTAAGCATCGTCGGATATCGAAATGGTGTCGCCAATACTCTTCGTCTTTGGAACGCCGAGCCAAGCGAAAGCAATCTTCCGAAAAACATGAGTTTCAATGACTATCTTTCGACTTTGAAGGAGCTTTCCTTCGGTCTATATCCCGACGACAGCACCGAACACGGCCGTTTGCTCCGTCTCCGCCAACAATATTTCTTAGTTAGCGCCGGCCTTCAAAGTGTCATGCGCGGCGAAATGCGCCGTTATGGAAGCTTAAAGCATTTAGCGGACCACTACGTTTTCCAACTCAATGATACGCATCCAATCCTTGCTATCCCTGAGTTGATGCGTCTTTTGATGGATGAATACGGCTGGGGATGGGACGATGCTTGGGACACCGTCAACAAAGTTTTTGCCTATACCAATCATACGGTCATGCCTGAAGCGCTAGAAAGATGGCCGGTAAACTACGTTCAAATCCTTTTGCCTCGTATCTACATGATTATTGAAGAAATCAACAGAAGATTTAACGCGTTCATGAGCGAAAAGGGGATTTCGAGCGATAAGCGCTACGCCATGCAAATCATCAAAGATGGCCAAATCCATATGACGAATATGGCCATTTATGCCGGCTTTAGCGTCAATGGAGTGGCTAAGATCCATACCGATATTTTGGAACACTATACCTTTAAGAATTTCCATGAGATATTCCCCGAGAAATTCAATAATAAAACCAACGGCGTGACTCCGAGAAGATGGCTCATCTATAGCAATCCTGAATTAGCGGATCTCATCACCTCGAAAATCGGCGACGGTTGGATTACCGATATGAGTAAGATCAAGGCCTTCAAGGATTTCGATACGGATCCCGAAACTCAAGACGCTATCATGATGATTAAGCGCCATAACAAGGAGAAATTCGCTGATTTCGCACTCGACACCTATGGCATCAAGCTTGATCCAGATGCGATTTTCGATGCGCAAATTAAGCGTCTGCATGCCTACAAGAGACAACTTCTTAATATCTTCCACGTCATGGCTCTTTATCAAAAACTAAAGAGCGATCCCGCTCATTTCTCGATGCAAAAACATGTCTATATCTTTGGCGCGAAAGCCGCTCCAAGTTATGTTTACGCCAAGCGTATCATCGAGCTTATCCTTGCGGTTAGCGACGTCATCAATAATGACCCTGAAGCTTCCAAATACATGAAAGTCCTTTTCGTGGAGAATTACGGCGTCTCTTTAAGTGAAAAGATCATTCCTGCGACCGACATTAGTGAGCAAATTAGTACGGCCGGCAAGGAAGCGAGCGGAACGAGTAACATGAAATTCATGATGAATGGTGCTTTAACGCTCGGCACTCTTGATGGCGCTAATATCGAAATTGCCGATTTGGCCGGAAGAGAAAACGAGATTATCTTTGGTATGACGGCTGAAGAAGTGCAAGCCGAATACGATAAAGGCACCTACAATCCTTGGGATATCTATAATTCCAACCCTGAAATCAAAAACGTCATTGATTCTCTCTTTAGCGGCCCGTGGGCTAAGAAAGCGGGGGATCGTTTCCGCCTTATCTTTGACGAAGTGATGAATCGTGGCGACCAATATTTCATTTTGAAAGACTATGAGTCCTATAAGGAAGCTTGTCTTAAAGCGGAATCCTTCTATCAAGATAAGAAAGCGTGGGCAAAGTCGGTCATCGACAATATCGCTGGTTCTGGCTATTTCTCAAGCGACCGCACCATCAAAGAATATAACCGCGACATTTGGCATCTTGTTCCCTATGAGGTGAGTGAAGATGATTGAGGTCTATTCCTTCAAAGAGCTTTACTCACTCCAAAAAGGACTCGATAAAGACATTGCCGAAAGACATAACGTCACTTATGGCTCTACTTTCGAGAAGCGCCTTTTGGCGCTTTTCGTGGAGCTTGGTGAATTCGCCAACGAAACGCGTTGTTTTAAGTTTTGGTCACTAAAAGGACCAAGCGAAAAAGCTGTTATCCTCGATGAATATGCGGATGCCCTCCATTTCTTTTTATCGCTTGGGTTAGCTATTGGAATCGAGGATTTTAGCTTTTCTTTTTCTTCTTTCGAAGTGCCCCTAAGTAAAGCGATTCTTGAGGTTTACGAAAAAGTATTGGAATTCGATAAGAAGAGAGACGAGAACTCCTACCAAATCGCCTTCCAAAGCTTCCTCAACCTTTTACCTTTGATAGGCTACACTTTCTTCGATATGGAAGAGGCCTATAAAAAGAAGCTCGCCGTTAACTACAAGCGGCAAGAAACGCATTACTAAAAGCGATGGGACAAAAGGCGATAAATTTGCTCGAGAAATTTGAAATTTGGGCATCGAAAGAATGGGCCAAAGCCATTCTTTTGATCGGTGGATTCTTCTTCATTCTCCTTTGCCATTTTGCCTTTTGCTTCAAAATAGACGGTTTTTATGCTTCCTACGAATATGGCTTTCGAAACCTTGCTTCTTTAAAAGCGGCCGTCTCTCTTTTTTCGATTGCTCTCATTCTCATTGTATTTGTTTCAAGCTATCTCTTTTATCGGAAGGAATTAACGAAAAAACGCCTTCAAAACGCCCTTCTTTTGGTGGCCTTTTTGGTTGTTCTCTTGCTTGGCGGCTTCCGCAATTTCAATAGCAACTCCTTTACGCATGATTTCCAAGTCTTTAGTAGGGGTGGGCATTGGGAAATCATCTATGACATCTTTGAAACGGGAAAGATTCCGCCAGTCGATTTGACGAACCAATTCTACCAAGTGAAGTTTTATCACACGATCGGAGCCTATTTTGCAAAGTTTTTCTCGTTTTTGATTCCTTCTACGCCTAATATCAACATCACAATCTTCGAAGGCGATACTCTTCTTTCGCTCCATGATGCCGCTTCCTTGGAATGCATTCGAATAGTAGAAGCTTATTTTGGATGTCTTAATTTTTACTTTATCACCAAGATTTTCGGGCATTTATTCAAAGAGAATGAAAAGAAAGCCCTTCTTTCGAGCGTTTTTTGCTTTATCCCTCCCTCCCTTTATTTCGTTATTTATTCGAAAAACAACGATTTGTTCGCTTTGACATTCTCCTTGCTTTCGCTTTATCTTGCTCTTCTTTGGCGCGAGAAAAGAAGCTTCCCACGGATTATTTTCCTTGCTCTTTCAATCGCATCTGCCATGGAAAGCAAGCTTAATAGCGCTCTAATTGCTTTCCCAATTGCCTTCATTTTCCTTTTAGAGTTTCTTCGTCTTTATTCCAAGAAAGAAAATATCGAGAAAAAGGAACGGCGTGCTTTTTGGCTCCAAATTCTTTGCTTTGGTATCCTTGTTTTTCCACTTGCCCTCTTCGGGCATGTCTATCAAATGCTCCGATACGATGAGCCTTTTGGCTATGTTTTAGATCTTGAGGCGAATGGGCCTAATTACATGCACGTCGATAATGAATTCTACACTTTCTTTTTCCGTTTCTTGGCCTTCCCTTCGCCCGACTTGTTTAGTGATGTTTCGAACATTCGCGCCTATATTCCAGTTTCGGGTGGGCCAAGTCGCCAATATGTTTGGGGGAAGATTGACTATAATGCCTGGACGGCGTTCTTCAAGACCACCATTTGGGAAGAGCACAATGCCTATTATCTAATTGGAACCTCCTCTTTCGACGTTTTCTTGATAGACCTGATTTATGTCATTTTCCTTCTTTTTGCTTTGGCGATTTTCTTTAATCTTGTTTATAAAACCCTTTCTTATCTTTATGGGATTAAAGAAAGAAAGAGAAGCACAAAGCTTTCCTTTTCGACTTCCTTCTTGCTTATTCTTGGATTCGTCCAAGCGGTGGCTTATCTTTATTTCTGCTATAAATACCAGGTTGGTTGCACGATGAATGCAAGGTACGCCTTGCTTCTTTATTTGCCCGTTAGCGCTCTTTTATCGGATTTTTTCGTTACCTTCTTTAAGAAGAAGGCACAGAGCAAGAAACTCTTCGTGAAGGAAGCTTCGCCATTATGAAAAGGAGGAAAAGACTTTGAATACCTGTCTTTATTTCTTTTTGGCCACCAAGCCCTTTTCCCGCCAAGGCTTTGCGGAATCGCTTGGCTCTTTCGATCTTCCCTTTCATATTACTTATGAAAACGAACTCAAAGGATCGATTGAATGTTCGCCTCGGCTAGGCATGCTTTTATCCAATACTTTATTTACTATTCATGACGACCTTGATACCACCCTCGTTCTTTTAGAAGCCCCTCGGAAATCGCCCTTAAGCGAAAAGCTTCTTACGCAAGCCCTTTCTTATTTCCCAAACCAAGTCGTTTGCCTTAGTGACCTTCTTTTAAAAGAATTTAGTTTTGGCAATTTCACAAGCATTCCTTTGCTCAAGAATGAATTTAAGGACGTCCCTCATGAACTCATGTTGACGGCAGGGGCCTATTTGAGAGCGAACCTAAACGCTTGCTTAACCGCAGAAATTCTTTACATCCATCGAAATACCTTTAATTACAGATTGAACGCTTTTATTGAAAAGACGGGTCTTGATATCCGTGAATACCATAACGCCCTTTTGTTAGAGTTCTATTTTCAACTTTGTAGCAACTAAAAAAAGAGCTCCTTTCGAAGCCCTCTTGGTTTAAAACGCTCTTAGTTGATATCCCAACTTTTTAAAGGATTACCATCGCTATCTTCGAAACTTCCGCATAAAAGCGTAATTAAATCGATAAGCTGACCAATGCCAAAGAGCCCAGCCGTCAATAGCCATAAGATCCCTGTTCCGATTTTACCAGCGTAGAAGCGGTGAAGCCCCGCTAAGCCCGTGCAATAGAAAACGCCGCAAAGAATGCTCGCTAAGCCTCTTGATTTGCTCGATTCATTACAGCTTGGAACCGCGTTTTTACGGGCTCTGCTTTGATAGAAACATCGGCGTTTCCTTCTAAAGAGGCGCCACAATTGGTGCAAAAGAGCGCGTTATCTTCGTTTTTAGCGCCGCATCTAGGACAATATTTCATCATTCGTAACCTCTTTTTCTATAGAAAATATAAGAGAAACGAAAAGCATATAAAGAGACGATTTTTTACTCCGCTTTGATTTATGCAATTTGCACAAGACAAGGAATTCAAAATGCAATAAACTAATGCCAACTAAGGAGCATATTAAATGGCTTTATTCAAAAAGAAGAAGACTGACGAGAATAAGCTCGGTCTTCATGTCGTTACGCGTGAAGAAATTAAAGCGCGTCAAGAAGAACTCGCAAAACTTGCTGAAGCAGGGGAACCAAAAGATCTCGGTTACGTCTCGCTTCGTCACGTCGACAAAGTCTACGACAATGGCGTCCAAGCCGTTTTCGATTTCACTTTAGACATTCAAAAACAAGAATTCATCGTCTTTGTCGGTCCTTCCGGATGTGGTAAATCCACGACTCTCCGTATGATCGCCGGTCTTGAAGATATCACCAATGGCGACCTCTATATCGATGGCGAATATGCCAATGACAAATCGCCAAAAGATCGTGACATCGCCATGGTCTTCCAAAGCTACGCCCTTTATCCTCATATGACCGTCTATAACAATATGGCGTTCGGCTTAAAGATCCGTCACCTTCCAAAGGCGGAAATCGACAAGCGCGTCCATGACGCCGCGAAGATTCTCCAAATCGAACAATTCCTTGATCGTAAACCAAAAGCCCTTTCCGGTGGTCAACGTCAACGTGTCGCCTTAGGACGTGCGATCGTCCGTAATGCCAAGGTCTTCTTGATGGACGAACCTCTCAGTAACCTTGATGCCAAGCTCCGTGTCCAAATGCGTAGCGAAATCATTAAGCTTCACGAATCTCTTGGCGCGACCACGATTTACGTCACCCACGACCAAACCGAAGCTATGACGATGGCGAGCCGTATTGTCGTTATGAAACTTGGCTATATCCAACAAATCGGAACGCCAATCGAAATCTATAACCATCCAGCCAACCTCTTCGTCGCAAGCTTCATCGGAAGCCCTGCTATGAACCTTTTGAAAGCCACCTATGAAAAGGGCGTCCTTAAATTCTCCAATGGCCACGAAATCAAGCTTAGCGCCGAAGCTAAGAAAGCCCACGAAGAATTCTATAAGAACAGAGTGGCAGAAGTGACTTCTGCGTTAAACGATGCGAAAGCAAAATGGGAAGAAAAGAAAGTTCTTGCCGACGCCGATGCGAAACGCGCTGCTAAGATTGCTTCTTTGGAAGAGAGCCTTGAAGCTCTTAAAGCCCAAACTCCAGAAGCGGGCAAAGAAGAAGCTCATGCTAACCGCATTGCCGATATGCAAGGCAAGATTGCCGCTTTGAAGGAACCCGATGCCGAACTCGCAAAGAAGATTGCTACCCTTAGCGCCTCTCTCCAAAAGCTTGAAGAAGGCGTCAAGAGCGGTTCTCATGAAGTCATCTACGGTATCCGTCCCGAAGACATCCACGAAGGCGATGAAGCGCACGCCGCCAAATATAAGAGCGAACCTTTCGAAATCACCGTTAGTGTCGCTGAACTTCTTGGCCACGAATACTATGTCCATACGGATCTTTGCGGCACCGATGTCATCGCCAAGATTCCTCTTACCAAGGCTATCAAGAGCGGTGATAAGCTCAAAGTCCTCTTCGATTTCCCTAAAGCGCACATCTTTGATCCGGAAACCGAAAAGAGGATCTATTAATACTTCTTACTCGTTTTTGAAGGGAGGCTTCGGCCTCTCTTTTTTACATTTTCTTCATAATCTATGAAACCTTCGCTTTTATCGGATTTCTATGATCATTTTCTCGGCAAAGCATCAAATATTGGCTCTACAAATTCTTCAGAAAATGATTTATTATAAAAAATCACCAAAAAGAAAATACTTGATTTAATCGACTAAATAGCAAGATTGTTAATATATTATTAGGCGCTTGTTTCCCTCTTTTTACAAGCATTTTCGTCAAGTAAGCGTTTTCTCTTAAAAACACTAACACTTCCCTTAAAAAGCCTTTAAATTGAAGTTCGATGAAGAACTTGGTCCTTCCTACCAAAGGAAGAGGAACACGGGTTAATCTATAGACGATGATCAAGGGTTGTTTCTCTCTTTTTTCGGATGCCTGTTCTAAATCAAAAAGGAAAAGGGCTTATAGGCCCGGAAGGAAAAATATGAAAAAGACTGGACTCCTTGTCGCTAATGGCATCATGTTTGCCGCGATGCTTGCCTCTTGTGGCGGAACCTCTGGAACGGGGAATGCGATCGACGCGAAAGTGGACGCTCTCCCAGAGAATGCCTACGTTTATCGTGGTCAACAATCCAAGACTGAAGTTATGTATTATAGCTCCATCATGTACACGCTTCGCGACCAAGCTCGTGAATATATCGGAAAAGAAAAATTCGGCATTGTCCCAGGCGATAGCGATGATGTTATCTTAAAGAAACTTCACGATGCCAAAGCCAAGTGGGGCATCATGTCGGAGACTTCTTCTGCCGGTAACGTTTATCCAACCTATTATCTTTATCAACATGGCTATACGCTTGGTTTTAAGACCCGCCAAGAATACAACGCTTTAAGCGCTGAGGATCAAGCAAAAGCCATGATCGGTGTTGAACAAGGTACTTATCCAAAAGGCGTCGATGACTTAATGACTGGCACGATAGACGTTTCTTGCGGTTTTATGGACACTCGTTATGGCAGCGCTTATGTCCAAAGCGGTGGCAAATATGAAAAGAAAGAAGAACTTTTCGCTAACACCTACACCGTTGCCGTCACCGATCCAATCATGAATGACACGGTCTCAGTTCGTGCTTCTTTGAGCGAGAAGAAACGCGAAGCCATCGCCAAAGCCTTCAAGGCAGCCGTTAAAGATGGTAGTGTTGATGAGAAAGATTCCACTGCATGGTTGATTTATCAAATCTATAGCCATACCGGTTATGTGGATGCCAAAGATAGCGATTACAATTCCGCCAAAGATATGTACAAGTGGTCGGAAGCTCAAAAAGGCAACACCGTTACAGTCCCAGCTGATGTGAAGATGGACGCGAAAGATACGGATGATTCCAATAAAGAAATCAATATTCAGCTCGTTCCTTCGAATGATCCTAGCGCTTTGCAAAGTAAGGCGGTTGCCCTTGCTCCAAAACTTACCGCTTTGATCGATAACGAATTTACCTTCAATATCACCGTTGCCACAGCGTCGAGCGGTTACGAACTTACAACTCAAGCGCTCGTTTCGAAGCAAATCGATGCCGCTTTCTTGCCGGCTGCGTCCTATGCCTCTGCCTACGTTTCCAAACCCGGCAAAGTGGATGTCCTTCTTTCTGCTTCGAGAGCCGGCTATAAAGTTCAAGCCGACGATTTCCCAGGCTTCACCGAAGCCGATAAGATCCTTCAAAGAAAGGCTATGAACGGTGAAGTCGATGCCAAAGGAAACGATATCACCAAAGCTTAGTTTCCTATAAAATCTGATTAATAACGGCAGGAGAGTTCCTATGATTGAAATTAAACACGTCGATAAAGTTTACCCCAATGGTTTCAAAGCTTTAAATGACGTTAATTTGACCATCAAAGATGGTGAATTCGTTTCCATCATTGGACTCTCCGGTGCTGGCAAAAGCACCCTTATTCGTTGCATCAACAGAATGCACGATATTAGCGGTGGGGAAATATTGATAGATGGTACCGATATTTCTTCTTTGAAAGGCAAGAAGCTTCGTTCTGCTAGAAAAGATATCGGTATGATCTTCCAATCCTTTAACCTTGTGAAACGCTCAACCGTTTATAAGAACGTTTTGGCGGGGAGAGTCGGATATCATAATACGTTTGAGACTCTCTTTGGCATTTATTCAAAAGAGGAAAAGCTCTTAGCTCTTCGAAGCCTTGATAAGCTAGGCATTTTGGATAAAGCCTATGTTCGCGCCGATGAGCTTTCGGGCGGCCAACAACAACGTGTTGCTTTGGCGCGAGCCCTTACTCAGGAGCCGAAACTTATTTTGGCCGATGAACCGGTCGCTTCCTTGGATCCTGTGACGACCATTAGCGTTATGGATGATTTCACTCGCATCAATAAGCTCGGTATTACCATCATCGCCAACATGCATCATGTCGATTTAGCCAAACGTTACAGTTCTCGCATTATCGGCATTAAAGCAGGGGAAGTTGTTTTCGATGGGAAGCCTGAAGAAGTCACTGACGAGGTGACGATGAAAATCTACGGCCGCGCTTTAAACAAGAACGAAAATCTTGGCTTAGATGAAGCTTCGGAGGCCAAATAATGAATAGTCCAATTCCTTCCGAAGAATATACTCCAGCGCAGCTTAAAAAGATTGAATCTTATAAGAAAAAACAAGAAAAAGCTGCCAAAAAGAAAGCGTTTATCGATAAGTATTTTTATTACGATGTATCTGTCGACCTTTCCTTGGAACAAGATGGTTCTCAAGTGAAGGTTATTCGAAAAAGGAAACCAATTGCCCTTATCGCCTCTTTAGTGATGGTGTTGGGACTTTTCGTCGCTTGCCTTTTGACAATTGATTTCAATACTTTTAATGGCTTTAAATGGGACCAATTGGGTGCCATTTTCGTAAAAATGTTTAATCCTCTTCCCAATTCTCTTAAGACTTGGGACGCCTATTGGAATTACATGTGGGGAACGGCCGTTAAAGATATTTGGTCTACCAATGAAATGTGTTTCTTGGGGACTATTATTGGTGGCATTATTTCCGTTCCTATCTATTATCTTTGTGCTCAAAACATCAATAAGAATCGTTTCCTTCGTACCCCAATACGTTTATTTAACGATGTTCTTAGAACCATTCCGCAACTTGTCTTGGCTCTCATTCTTCGTCTTTTCTTTGGCGCTTCTCTTGTGACGGGTATCATCTCGATTGTTATCTTCACGCTCGGTATCATGTATCAAATGATGTACGAATATGTCGAAACGGTGGAGATGTCACCTTTTGAAGCGATTCGAAGCAATGGTGGCGATACCGTCCAATGCGTTATTCTTGGCGTTCATCCTCAAGTTCAACCAATGTTCTTAGCAAACCTTCTTTATACTTTTGAAATCAATATCCGTGCCTCGGTTATTCTTGGCTATGTCGGCGCAGGAGGCTATGGATACGCTTTAAAGAACAACTATTCGGCCGGCTATTACGATAAAATCGGCGCGATGATGATTCCTCTCTTCATTGAAGTCATTCTTTTACAGCTACTTTCGAATACCTTAGGGAGAAAATCGAGATGAAAATTACATTTGGCATCAGCTCTATTTTCTTAATCATTGCTGCCATAACGATGTTTGTGATTGATCAAATCACTTATCGGCAAGCAAAAACTTTTGGCTCGCCCGATGAAGCCTTTAAAAAGAGGCCGATGAATTGGCTTATCAATTTGCTCTTTTTCTTGGCACTTGTTTCTGTCTTCTTGTTCGTTCATTTCGACCTCAATATGAAAGAGGAATTCGAAATCGGCGGAAACATCAAGCAAGGCTGGGTGAACCTTGGCCTTCTTTTCCAACCCGATTGGTCCTTCTTCTTTGGCTATGGGAAGTACACTTTCCAAGAAAGCGTCGTTTGGTTCATCATCAAAACCTTTGGGATTGCCTATATTGGAACTTTATTTGCTGCGATTGTCGCTATTCCGTTCGGCTTATTAGCTTCGCATAAGCTCTTCGGAAAAGTCGCTTGGCCTTTCGAAATCATTCTTATCGCCATCCGCACGTTCCCAGAAATCATTTTCGCTTTGATATTGGTCATGTTTAGTGGCTTTAGCTACGTTTCTGGCATTCTGGTCATTGGTATCCACTCCATTGGCATGATTGGCAAACTTTACGCCGATCAAATCGACGGTGTTCAAAAAGAACCGATTGAAGGGGTTCTTGCTTGCGGCGCTGGCAAGTGGCAGCAAATTCATTTAGGTGTTTTACCTCAAGTTCGTCCAAACCTCATTTCCGTTGCTCTCTATCGTTTTGATATTAATATTCGTACGGCAACGATTCTTGGCATTGTCTTAGGTGTCGATGGTGGTATTGGCTATTACCTTTCGACGGAAGCAGATCATTATCATAACTTAGGCGCCTGCATTATCGGTATTTTGATTCTTGTTATCGGCATTAATGCCGTTTCGAGCGCTTTAAGAAAGAAACTTGTCTAATGAAAAACCTTATTCTTATGGCGGGCATCCCCGGAAGTGGGAAGAGCACTTGGTGTCGCGAGTATCAAAAGATTCATAAAAACGTCTTTATTGTTGATACGGATGAGACACGAAAACAAATAACCGGCTCTTATCTTATTTTTCCAGAACATATGGAGACAATTTACGATGAGATGATTCGTCAGAGCAATCTTATCTTTGAAAAAGAAGAGGATTGCACGGTTATCGAGGATTCTATCTTCTTGGAAGACTATCGCCGTCGTTATTACATGGAACGCTTAAAAGGCTATGATCATTCCCTTCTTTTTATGATTAAGATGCATGATTATAGCGTTTGCTTTAAACGAAACAAGATGCGCATCAAAGAGAAGTGGGTGCCGGAAAAGGTGATGGACGAAATGATTAAGATGTACGTGGATCCTTCGCCCGAAGTCGCAAAGATGTTCGACGAAGTTAAAACGGAATATTGGAACTAAAAAAGAGGCGGTCGCCTCTTTTTAATTGTCTTCTTTCTTGTGGAAGCTTCTTCCTTTTGAGAAACTTCGGTGTTCGCCATAGCTCTTTTTCGCGCCAAAGGATTTCTTGGGTCCATAGCTTTTTTTGAATCCATCCTTATGAAAGGAATCGTTTCTCTTTCCATAGGGCTTCTTTCCAAAGCTTTTTTCGCCATAGGACTTTTTATAGCCGTCTTTGTGGAACCCTTCTTTCTGGAACCCGTCTTTTTTAAATCCGTCTTTCTTATAGGGTCTATTGTGGAAATCTTTATTTCCATACCCCTCTTTGGAATAGCCATCTTTCTTAAAAGAAGGCTTTCCATAAGGCTTCTTGAAGGAACGCTTTTCGTTAAAGGAATGACGTACGTTTTCTAAGGAATCAAAGCCTTCTTTCTTTTCATAAGAGCGATAGGGCTTCTTATGGAAGGGGCGCTTAATGCCATATTCTTTCTTGCGGAAGCTTGGTTTTCTTTCCATTCTTTCCTCATCAAAAGAGGAAGTCGAAGAAGAAGTTCTCGTTCTTCTTTCTCTTCTTTCCGCCTTTTCTTCTTTCTTAAAGGCTTCTTTTTCGATGTTTCTTTCCTTACGACGTTCTTTCGCTTCTTCGCTTTCGCCAAGAAGGAATTCGAGGTTATCGGTGGAGGAATAGACTTTGATGCCACTGGCGATTAAACGACGAGCGGTGATGCCCAAGCCATCGATTTTGTTTCCTTTGAAAGAGCCATCATAGATTTTTCTAGAACCGCAGCTTGGGGAGCCGTCTTTTAGAATCGCAATGCTAACGCCAAAGAAACGACAAGCCTGGAAAGCCTTTTCGGCCCCATCGACGAAATTCTTGGTGACATCCTTTCCGTTTTCCGAAAGGACGGAACCATCTTTTTGGATTTCGCTTGGTTTTCGAGGAACACTTAAGCCGCCTTCAACCTCAGGACAGAAGGGGATAAGCACGTATTTTTTCTTTAATTTTTCGACGAAAGGCCAATAATTGTCGCCGCCGTCATATTTTGTTTTATCGCCAAGCAAACAAGCTGAAATCAGTATTTTTTCCATGTGGCGATTATACGCTAGGGAAAACTCTTTTTGAATAAAAGAATGTCTCCATCATCGAATAAGGAAGGGCAAGAAACCGCTTTCTTGGAAACGATCTTCTTCCTTCTTGTCTTTTTTGCTCGTTAGGTAAGAATTTAAGGGATGGAAAAAGCCTTTGAAAGAACGATTTCTATTGATGGGGTCTCTTACTCTTACATTCATGTGTTAAGTAACCAACGCCATCGAAGTATTTCCTTGTCTTTTGATAAAGAGGGAAATCTGGTTTTAAGAACGCCACTTCGTTATCAAGAGGAAACGCTTCAAAGGTTTCTAGAAACCTCCGTTCCTAAACTCCTAAAGAAAAAAGAAAAGAGAGAAAAATCCGAAAATCCTATGCAAGACGGCTATCTTTTTCTCTTTGGGAAAAGACTTGTGAATAACGAATTCTCGCTTCTTCCCGAAAAAGAGAAAGAGCGTTTTCTCAAAAAAGCCCTTTTAGGATACCTTCGCGAATCCTTTCCAAAGTGGGTCGAAAAGGTAGGAAATCTCGAAGAACTTCATTTCGAAGTACGTAACTTAAAGACCGCTTATGGGGTATTCCATCCGAAGACGAGGCTCGTTACTTTTTCGAACGTTTTGGCTTATTACGATCCCCATATCATTGACTCCGTTATCGCCCACGAACTTACCCATGATTTTGTGCGAGGACACGATAAGCGTTTTTATGCTAGACTTTTAAGTGTCTTCCCAGACTATTACGAATGTCGGAAAGCCCTTATTCACCATGATTTCGAAGGAAAGAATCACCTCAAGAAACAATAGCAAGATTTTAGAAGCCCTTCTTTTGGCGAAGGAAAAAGAAAACTTTTTCTTCGTCGAAGGCTTTCATATGGTGGAGCTTGCCTTAAAAAATGACCTTGTTGCCGTTCTTTTTAGCGTCTCAAAGCTCTACTTCGATTATCCCAATATCCCTCAATATTTAGTGACTGAGGCCGTTCTTTCGAAACTGACTTCCACAAAAACCCCAGAAGGAGTGGCAGCTTTAGTTCAAAAACGGAAGGAACGTCCCTTCTCGCATAAAACTCCTCTTCTTTACTTAAATGCGGTCCAAGATCCAGGAAACGTCGGAACGCTTCTAAGAACCTCGTTAAGCTTTGGCTTCAAAGACGTTTTTTTGGGTTTTGGGAGTGCAAATCCTTTTACTCCAAAATGCGTTATGGCTTCGCAAGGGTCTCTTTTTGAATTAAACGTCATAATGAGCAAAGAACGCGATAGCCTTAAGGATTTAGAGCGTCTTCGGGAAGAGGGCTATTACCTTTTAAGCACTTCCTTAAAGGATGCCACCCCTCTAAAAGAAATCTCCTTCTCTTCTATCGAAAAGCCCATCGCTCTTATCTTGGGAAATGAAGGGAAAGGCGTTCTTGCGAGCTTAAATTCTTTTAGCGACCATCGCGTGAAAATCGAGATGGAAGGCTTTGAATCGCTTAATGTGGCGATCGCTGGAGGCATCTTGATGTATGAAATCCAAAAAGGAGTGTCCCAATGAAACGTCAATCTCTTTTTCTCATCTCTCCTTTTCTTCTTTCTCTTTTCGCCTGTTCGCCAAGCGAAACGATAAGTAGCGAAAGTAGCCTTCTTTCTTCTTCGAAAGTAGAGCAAGAAGTGACGAATGTGAATCTTGCTTATAGCGATATGGAAAATGGCCTTTCGAATTTCTTTTTCCTCAAGAATAACGGCGTCCGAATTCTCGATGTTTCGGAAGAGGAGCCCTCTTTCCTCCTTTCTCTAAAAAGCAAGAATACCTTCGACGAAATTGGGAAAGAGTCGAAAGCGAGCGATGAAATAAAAACTTATTCTCTTGATATCTATTCGGATGATCTTTCGTTTAAGGTGGCTTCTTTGGATAACTATAATGATTTTCATTTCGGCCTTATGGCCAAAAGCCTTCTTTTCGAACTTGAAGAAAAAACGACGGACACTTCACTTCCCTTTCGACAAGGGTTTAACCTCTATTTCGCCAAGGGAGAAACACAATCGGGATTCTATTTCGATAGTTCCAAAAGCGCGCTCAGTCGCGCCTTGATAGAGAATCTTTATCCGGACGTCACTCTCTACGAAAGGAGCTTTCTAGACTGTTCGAAAACATACGAAAAGATGGAATCGCTTTTTCCACTTAACAAAAAAGCTTCGAATATCGCTTCCTTCCTCCGAAAAGAAGCGCAAAACCTCTACGAAAATAAGAAAGCGAGGCTCTTTACTTACGAAGGGGAAGAATCGACTCATTTCACTGGAAAATACGATGATGCCTCTTCTTTCAAAGAAGAAGCGACGAATCTTTTAGACCTCTTTTTCGAGGATGGCGAAACGAAAGATAAGCTTTCTTCTTATGTCGATAGACTTCAAAGCATCGACCTTTCTTTCGATTACCTCTTCGATATGAATGAGCCGCTTTCGTTGACGCTAAACGGTTCTTTGTCTTTTGAAAGCGACGAAAACGGTGAAGGCCTATCTTCCCTTCAACTAAACACTTCGATGAATTTCCTTAAAGAAGATGAAAGCGATTTCGCTTTGCCAAAGGAAATCTCGGATTCTTCTCTTTGGACGCCTCTTTTGTGATTTCTTGATAAAAAGCAACTTTTTCGTGAAATAGCGATAGACGCTTCCTTTTTTGTTTACCCAAAATATCCTTGCTTTCAATTTCCTCAAAGGAGTCCTTATGAAAAAAAGAAAAGTAGCATTTGCTCTTTTGCTTCCTCTCGCTTTTATTGTTTCTTCTTGTGACTCGGGTGATGCTCCTTCTGCATCATCCTTGCCTTCAAGCCAGGAGCCTTCCGAATCTTCTAACAACAATGATAATAGTAGCGATTCTGGAACAAGCTCTTCTTTGGAAGACATCGATCCTTTAGAGGGTTATGAAAAATCAAATTCAGTAACGGAATTCTCCGATGAAGATATGGCCAAGGTCAATATGCGGCCTACATTCGACGTTGCTGATTGCATCTTTGACGCCTCGGACTACATCGTTCCTTATCAAATATTTAAGGATGGCATGTGTCTTCAACGCGATGCGGTCAATCGTCTTTGGGGCACTATTGAGGAATTAAAAGGAAACGAACACATCGCTGCTTCTTTTCGCGGTCGCACTTACTATGGCGTGATGAATGGCAACGCCTGGGAGATTTATCTTCCCAAGATGATGGCGGGTGGTCCCGACGATTTAACGCTTATTTGCGATTGGGGCACCAAAGTTATCAAAGACGTCTATGTAGGGGAGGTCTATCTCCTAAGTGGCCAAAGCAATATGGAGTGGAAAGTTGGTTGGAGCGAAGATGTTCTTAAAGATCTTTATAGCAGCCCTTCCAAGTGCCTTAACGAAAATATCCGCATGCTTTCCGTCGATGGCCAATTCCATAGCGAGCCAACTACCTCTCTCAAAAGCGAGCCCGTCTGGCATGGCGCCAATAGCGAATCGATTCCTGAATTCTCCGCGGTTGGCTATATCTTTGGGAAAAAGATGCAAGAAACGCTCGGTTGCCCTGTCGGACTCGTTTGCACTGCGATTGGAGGAACTATCGCCGAATCTTGGATGGATAAAGAGACGTATGAGGAATACGCAAAAACCGTTGATAAAACGGCCTGCGATCCCCAATACATTTGGAAAACCCCTTCCCAAGGCTTTAATGGCATGATTTATCCTCTTGAAGGTTTTAACTTTAGAGGTGTCACTTGGTACCAAGGGTGTTCGAGCATTTATGGCGCCGAAAAGAATCACGACAAGGCCCTTAAAGCGCTTATCTCCTCTTGGCGAAAAGCCCTCCATAACCCAAATCTTACCTTCAGCATGGCGGAACTCGCCCGTTTCTATGAAGATACCCTTGCTTATAGCACCATCAACGAAAAAATCGGGGTGGTGGCGAGCGAAGACGATTTGGTGCTTCGCGCGATTAACCTCGACCAAGGAGAGTGGGGAAACATCCATCCAAAAGATAAGAGAGCGATTGGCACCCGTTTAGCTAACGAAACGCTAAGGAAGTTCTATGGCTACGAAGAAAATGAAGCACCAAGAGTCGCTTCTTACCAAGTCGTTTCCTCTACCGAGGTTCATTTAGCGATGGACAAAGATGTGCTTCTCAAGAATGGTGCGAACGGTTTTGAAATCCTTACCGAAAATGGCTATTCCTTTAATTGTGAGGCGACTCTCGAAGGAAGAACGATAACCTTAAAATCGTCTCTCCCTTTCACTGGCATCCGTTATGGATACGATTTCAAGAAAGTTGCCGAGATTGTGCAAGACGTCTCTAAAACCGTGACTATCTACGACATTGAAGGTCTTCCCTGCGATATTTTTAAGCTCTCTTTTTAAAGGGTATAACGAAAAAACCGCTTCCTTCTAATATTGCTCGGAGGGGCGGTTTTTTCTTTCTTTCTTCGCATTTTTCGCCTCTTTTAAGAAAAAAAGCACTTTTTCCTTTTATTTGGACAAGGAATCGCTTCTTTTTCCGTTAATAATGATGACAAATAAATCAAATCCGTGTTCCTAACGAATTTGAAAGGAGAAAAAATGAGGACGATACAAAAAATCGGAATCTTGGCCGCGAGCTTTGTCGCTTCTTTAGCGATATCCGCTTCCTTGACTCCGGCAAAAAGGGTTTTCGGTGCTGAAAGTAGCGTCAGTATCCCCAAAGGATTTAGCGATCCTGTTTCCATCGACATCTCGGCGAGCAATGAGGCCCTTAATCATTGGCAATATTACATCTCCAATACTCTCGATGACGATGGCAATAACCGTGGCGACTCGGTTTACGAGGATAAGAACGTTCACTTCAAAGCCACGGAGAATGGTCGCACTGGCAAAGCCATGTGGATCGAAAAGAAGACCCAAGATGGCGTGTTAACGGCTTATTCCTACGCGATTGACGTTCTTCCGAATCAAAACTATGCGATTAGCGCTTATGTAAAAAACGTTTGCGAAAAAGACCCAAAGAACGCCACTTCATTCTTGGTGAAGGAACTCGATTCGAATGGCGTTAAGACGACGACGAATGACGAATTTGCTATTGTCGCTGCCGTTTCTGGCGCCACCGCCGATTGGCAAAAAGTCCAATTCAGCTTTAAGACCTCCGCGACCGGCAATAAGCTTATCTTGAAGGTCCAATTTAAAGGAAAAGGCGATTTCTATCTCGACGATATTGCTATCCAAACTTGTACGACCGCTTTAAATAGCGTTTCCTACAAGATGTTTGGCATTGGCAAGAGTTCTGATAGTGCAACGGACGAACTTTCTAATGTGGATGAACCTGATAGGTTAGCCTTAAAAGGCATGACAAGTTTAACTTCCGCCAATATTTCTTCGGATTCATCCGATGGCGATGGAACGTCGTTGCTCATTAATGACGGTGAAATTTTCAAGACCAATTTCAGCGCACTTTCGTCGGATAAAACATATCGATTAAGCTTTAAATACAAACATCTTGCAATCGGAAGTCAAAATAGATTGAGCGTGCGCATTAATTTCACTTCATTAGATGGGACGAGTGGATACTATTTTGATCCTGATATGAGCGAACCAAATGTATGGGCTCCTTTTAGTGCCGATTTCAAGGGTGCGGCAAGCAGCGGAACGTTCGGATTAGCGATAACGGCTTACGCCAATTATCTCATTGACGAATTGTCTCTTGTTTCGCTCGACGAAAGCGATCCGATGCAATTTATCGCGAATGGTTCTTTCTCTGGCGCCTATACCGAAGGCTACAATATGGGTTCGGCCAATTCCAACATCGCTAAACAAGCAGATGGAACTAGTGTTTTTATCCTTGGGAACGGCACTCATAACGAAAAATTCGGTGAGCGCGGATACGTCGAGTATTCTCCCGCGGGATTGATGCCTGGCAAGGAGTACACCCTAAGCTATGATTACCGATTTGCTGGAGCAAATTGGGTTAATGGCGTTTTGGTTTACCTTAATGGCGCCCCTATTCAAAATCTTGTTAACATAGACTATCCAGAAGGCTGGCAAAAGAACTCTTATAAATTTACCGCTACAGGGAGCGAAAAATTCACTTTCTATGGTCCGAGCTATTATTTCTGGGCGACCTACTACAAGAACATTCAAGTTACCGATACCGAAGGCAATGAGTTTAATCCGAATACCACTTTGGAGACTCCGGAACCCGTCTTTGGAGAAAATGTCTTCCCCTATGGCGCTTTCGAAGGAAATACCGCTTATGTTCCGAAAGATTGGACCTTCCAAGGCGATGGCAACATCTATGGTCTTGTCTTTGACACAAGATTTGAAGAAGGCGTCGGAAGCGACACCAAACCGGATTGGATGATTTGCTTAAATGGCACTGAAGATGCGCCTGCTTCGGCAATAAGCAAAGAGATTGCCGTCAATAAGAGAACCTTAGCGCTTTCTCTTTCGATGTGTAACGGCAAGAAGAGCGACCTTGAATTTTCCGCTCTTGCTGGCGAAAAGACCATCGAAAGCGACGAAAACGGGTTTATTGAACTTCCTGAAGGCGTGACCTCCATCAAGCTTAAGCTAACCGCTCAAAAGTATGTTGCTTTCAAGAAGCTCTACCTTCTCTCCCACACCCACATTACCCCAGCAGCAGGGGATATCAAGGAAACGGTAGCGACTTGCACCCAAGCAGGCGGCAAGACCTTCCTTTGCACCGATTGCGGCAAGACCGTTTATCTTGAAAGAACGGCTAAGCTTGATCACGACCTCAAGCACGAACATCAAGATGCGACTTGCCAAGACGGCTACGATAAAGACGTTTGTTCGCGTTGCCATCAAGAATTCAATGTGACGATTCTTAAAGGCGATCCTTCGAAACACCAATACGAAGAAGTGATTTTAAAGGAACCAACTTGCGTTAAAACGGGCTTAAAACAAGAAGAATGCAAGATTTGCCACAAAAAGAAAGATCCAAGCGTTATTCCAGCGACGGGCGAACATACCTATAAAAATGGCGTTTGCACCGTTTGCGGCGCTAAAGATCCAAATGGCAACACTCCAAGCTCTTCTGAACCTGGCTCTTCGAACCCATCGACTTCCGAAAGCGAAGATGATGCCGCTTTATGGGCGGTCGTCGGCGTAATCGGCGGTGTTGTGGTGCTTGGTGTTGGTGGCGCTCTCCTCGTCTTAGGGCTTACTAAGAAAAAGAAAGTGAAGTAATTTCCTTCTTAAACTAAACGGAATCCCTTCAAAGGGTTTCCGTTTTTCTTTTAGTTTCTTTAACTTCTTTGAAGAAGACTACCTATCTTCTTGGAAGGGTTGTAAAATACTTTCCTGTTTTCGGCACTTTTTTGAATAAAAATTAAAGAATGTTACGACTGCATCGA
>ERZ1026780.72-NODE-72-length-86223-cov-19.885352_pt1 | contig 86223 bp, 73 predicted proteins | sample MGYA00380126_ERZ1026780 | MGnify/ENA primary metagenome ERZ1026780 (study PRJEB33269, sample SAMEA4719762) | human gut metagenome | biome: human-associated habitat; feature: organic feature; material: feces | place: Cameroon | collected 2013-10 ... | reverse complement strand
ACTTCTCGCGCAGACGAGATTCTACTTCTTTGACCGCCTTTTCTGCTGCGGTTGAGTAGTGACCATCTACATATAACTCATGGGAGACATTCACAATTCGCGGGTGAATATCGGACCAGAACTGGACAACAACGGGTTCTGCTTCGATATGGCGAACAATTACTACCAACTCGCCAAATGCCGCAGGATTCAGGAAAATAGCACCCATCTCGTTTTGCTGAAAGAGTATATTTGCAACACAGGGGAGCGTAGTCGCATAAAAAGGATAGTCCGCTTGTATTCCCATCGTAATTGCATTGATCCATTGATGGACGCGTTGAATTTCCTGTGGCGTGTGGGGAAACTGCATCTGCAAGTTTGCATTTGTAAAGTCTATCCACTTTCGCAGCTCATACAGTTCGTTTTCATACGGCAGTTTCAAAACACGCACCTCCCTTACAGCGCCTTAACCGTGTCGATAAACTGGCTCATACTCATTGCACCCGGCAAGAGGTTTTCCTCATTTTCAAACACCATGTAATAGCGATAGTCCTTGCCCGCCGCTGTGCGCCACGCTTGACCGAGTGCAATTTTCTCCCGGCTGTCATCGTTTTTCAGGTGTTCGCCCTTGGTTTCCGCGCAGATGAGCTTGCCGCTTTGGGTCATAATCAGAATATCGGGGTAGTGCTTGATAAAGCCGTTGATTGCAAAGTCTTGACGTGCAATATTTCTGTGCCACCAGCGGACATTCGGCAGGGCAGTCAATTCCACAATCAGCTTCTGTTCCAGTTTGTTCATGTCACCGTCCTCTGCTGCATACAGAGAACGGGCATATATGTCGGTATAGGTGGCAGGATGGATAGAGGGGCGCAGACGGAAATAGGGCTTGCAGACGATGCGCTCCGTTTCCAGCCACTTTTCAAAGGTTTCCCGATAGTGGGCTTCCAGCAGCGTTTCGATCTTGTCACGGATCTTCGCCGCATAGCCCAGCGGGGCTTTCTCCATCGCGGCGAGCTGTGTCTTGTCCATATCGTCCACGATACGATTTATGTAGGCTTTCAGTTCGGCGGCGTCCACCATATTCAGCTTGTTAAGCTGATTGAACATCATATCCTTGCATTGACGCACCCGGCTTTCCGGCGGCAGATTGTTGAACCACTCCTTGAAGTACCGCTGCTCGGTAAAATACTGACGCCTATCAACCTGTCCCACAATTTCTCAAATATGGTCACAATAATTACTTTTCTTTACTTGATTACCTGTTGTGCCTGTGTTAACAGCTCTTTTGCTTCAAAAAGCATAGCATTGTATCTAGCTTCAAGACTTCTAATTTGAGTGGAAATGCTTTTTTGGTCATCAATAGAAACCGGCAATTCAATTACGATGCTGTCTACTTGTTCTGGAGTAAGTTCAATCAAACCTGTTGAGCCAGTAAATAAGCGATTGACCTGAAGCGAACCAAAGCTGTAGCGCAGATAATCCGCCAAATAGTATGGATCAATCTTTTGTGTATCAACTCTAATTATTGTTACGTGACCATCGGCAATGGCAGGATGTGCAGCATCATAGACACATGCTTTACCAAGAGTACCATCACCAGTTGAAGCAAGCAAAACATCTCCCTGCTGGACTAAATTCAGGTTGTATCCTTCATTGTTAGCCTTTTCTACATACTCGTCATATACGGACTTTTCAATCCAGTCTGCACCTGCAAGTGTTAAAGTACCAAAACGGCTAATATTACTACCAGCCTTGATAACGACCGCAAACCCTTCGTCCTCATCGACGTAACTATCAGAATTAGGGCTTCTTCCCCGAGATGTTTCAATTTGGTTGATGTCTTTTATTGTGGGATGACCTTCTGTCAATAGTTCCTCGATTTTATTGCGAATCTCAACATCCCAATATTTATAGTCTAACCGGACTGTGACACTATTTCCAATGAGGGGAGCATCTACATCATAAGCAATCCAATGATAACCGCTACGAGGTGAACCTATAGATGTATCCAGCACTTTGGATGCGATCTCAGAATAGAGCTGTTCATTTGCAAATCCGCGGATTTTATCGCCAGAACCAACATAACCCAAGGAGTCCAGTTTGCAGAACGTGATTGGATAGTGGTCATCAAAATCAATGTCTGGGGCAGTGCGCTTTTCCATATACAGTACACTTGAACGCACATTGATTTTGTTTGGTTTAAATGTATCACTGGGTAGATTAAGGACTGCTTTTACGCGGCAGTTTTGCAAAATAAATTTTCTGAGGTCGGCACCAGTTTCAGTATTCAGCAAACCCTCATCAATAACTGTGCAAATTTCACCACCAGGAACTGTAGAGGCGATCATCTTCTGGAGGAAAAGGTACTGACCTTTTGTAGTTGATACGCTATACTGCATCATATCGTCTTTTGATAGAGAATCGCCTTCTGCCGTACCGAACGGAGGATTTGTAATAATTAGATCGCAATTTGGATTGCTTATGCTCCAGTTTTTTGCTTCAACTGAAAGGCTGTCTTCGTACCGTATATTTGTATGACCATCACCAGCAATAATCATATTCATTTTAGCTGAGGCGGCAACACCCTCGTTGGCATCCGATCCAAAAAATACCTGTTCCTTGATTTGCTTCGCCAGTTTATCGTATGTTGCTTGCGTAATTTCTCGATTTTGTAATTTCTTTTGTAGTTTTGCCAGAGAGTCTTGTAGGAGATATACCAAAAATCCGCCGGTACCACATGCAGGATCCAACACTTTAATTTTGGTGTTTGACATGACCGCGTTAACAATCTTGTTTTCACCGATCAATGCGTTCATTACTTGAACGAGTTCTCTAGGCGTAAAGTACTGGCCTAGTTTTTTCCCTTTCAAGGTTGCGCGAACATAATATTCAAATGCTGCCCCCTTCGAATCAACACTGCAATCGCAGAAAGAAACGGAAGATAAGTCTTTTATAAGACTCAGAAATGTTCTGGGATTCTTCAAGTGAATTGCATCTTCCAAAACTTCACCATAAGGTGTTTGATTGACAATGCCTTTTATCATCGCCTCGACAGCAACTTTTACCTGATCTGCATTTTTAACAGGGGTCTCAGCCAGTTCAAAAAAACGATAGGAGTACGGTAATTCAAAATGTTCATCTAAATCCGCTTTTTCCTCTAAGAGGCGTAGGAAAAGAAGCTTTGAAAAATCAGCAAAAGCAAACTCTTCATTTTTCTCAATTTTTCTAATGGTACTGTGACCTTTATAAAATAGTGCATTTAATTGTCTCAAAGGAAGCCCTGGACGATAAGGCAAACTGGTGTCATTGGAGATAGGGATATAAGTGGCGTTCGGATCTTTTTTCAGCTCTTTTAACACCTTGGAAATTTGATCCCTGCTCGGAATCTTATCTATTGCTTTTCCGTCCCACAGGATGCGCTTCTTGTTCTTAGTATTAAAGCAATGGATGTCAATACCATTTGTTACAACAACAAAGGGAACTCTGATTTCTTTCGCACGCGCATAAGAAATAGCTTGATCTCTATCTTTGTTAGTCAGCTTTTTGGAAATACGTTTTGCTTCAATGAGAAATGCAGCATTTTTCTTTCCTAAAGTAACAAGAATATCTACAAAACCTTTTGAGTAACTATCTGTAAGAGTAGACATGGTTTCAAAATCAAAATCTTTAACGGTATCATAGCCGCGTCTATTCAGATATGGCAAAATCTTTTTAATAACAGTTTCGGTTTCGCTTTTTATATGTACCATTGGTCTTCCTCCTAAAAAAATGCATACATCTGATCAAAATTCAAAAGCTTTATTTGAACGAATTATCGTTTGCCGAATCGACGACACAGGACGTGTTGTAAACCAAAGGAGAAGTGCGCCCATTCGCACCCGCGAGGGGTAAGGCGCGTGATATTTTCGAGTCAGAGTCGCTATCCTAACCGCTTATTTACCATCATCGAGGACGAAGTCCTTCTGAGGACAGAACAAATTGGTGGGAACTCTATAGATTTCATCCACTGAACATTGCAGAGATTTTTCGATATTTCCCTTGAATGCAGCAGCTTCGTTGGCATCTATACTGAACTTGAATTTATACCGCTGAGTTTTTGTGTCGTTGTATGTAATCGTAAGTTCAATTACATAGTCATCCGCTTTCCAATAGAAATTTTGCAAAAGCTCATCTCTAAAAGTTTGATAGCTGCTCGAATTAGCAAGCGTATATTTAGCTTGCTCAATTGTAATGTTTGGCTGCATAATTCCAGCAAGTCCAAGCGCCATCGTGTTATAGATTTCAGCCAGACGATTATTCTCTTGGATATTTGTTGAAGCGAATTCTATGAAAACCGGATAGAGACTACCGGCTTCCACCTTAAATGGTCTGGCAATTTCACTGGTTGTTACTGCGTTGCCGCCAACAGATTGAAACACGGGAATCATAAAGGATGACCAGTCCAGCAGCAATTCAGCCTTGTCCTTTTTGCGAACAACTTTGACCGCAATATCTTTAACAACCGCCGCTTTGTTCTTGGCTTCAATAACACCGCCCAAATAAACATAAGCACCGCTGCGGTTGTAATAAAGTTTTATTTTTGCTGAAGGTATAAAGTTTACGCGGATTTTTCGACAAAAGCGATCCCAAAGCTTTATAATCCATGGTTGCAGTAGAGCCAATATGGCAATTACTGTTGCGATTCTTTCATATGTGGTCATAACATTTGTAATCTCCTGTGGCATACAATAGCCTCCTAAATTTAGCATTCTGTTTTTTGTTTGATATACTTTCCGCTCTTGATCCTGGCATCTGCGGGCTTCGGCTCATCATCGGGAATCGCCCACGAGCGTCCGATCCGTACCGCACCCGATACGCGTTCTTCGTTACACAAAATCTGTATACGCCGCGGGGAAATACCCCAGCGTTCTGCGGTCTGAGCAACGGATAGATATTTCATTTCCAAGCCTCCAGATTGTTTTGCTCTCGGTTAGATAATTACATCAAATTACATTTACTCACTGTACATTATACTCGCAAAAGCGAATAAAATCAAGTAGTCTGTTGAAATATTCATAAATAGTTTGCAAAAACACGAATTAGGGCTTGGGATTATCCCAAATCATTAAAAAGAGCGTGCTGACATCGAAGCAAAAACGCTTATTTCCGCCGTGTGTACGGACACCGGCTGTGCTTGCTATTCTCAAAAATCTCATATATGCATCTCTAATGCGCTCTCGTTTTCAGAAAAATTGAGGGCGCAATTTTATTTTCATCACAATTCATATCCAACACAGGAGGGATCAAATTATGTCGAAACGTACTCGCCCCATACGCATTGAGTTCTGCGTCACCGAACAGGAGAAGAAACTCATACAATGCAAGATGGCGCAACTCGGCACCCATAACATGGGAGCATATCTTCGCAAGATGGCGATTGACGGATACATTATCAAGGTGGACTACACCGAACAGAAAAAATTAGCTGCTGCCGTCAGTCGAACTGCTACTAACATCAACCACATCTGCCGCCGGATCAACAGCACCGGACATTTATACGAAGAAGATGTTGCCACGCTGAAAGAAAAGCAAGCAGAAATATGGGAACTATTGCGGCAGAGCCAGAAGGAGAAACTATGACCACAACGGGATTATCCATGTGTGGATTTTCCGTCACTGGATTTTCAGATGGCGGATAATCAGACACTCCGCAGAGTACCGTTATTGGATTTCCAGACGGCGGATTTCCGAACACTCACAGGGGATGAAATTCATACCCAAATCAATAAGAAATAAATTAACGCTCAATATAGTCATCCATCAATCTATCAATACAATTTTTGATGGATAGGATGGGATAGGAGGTCGCAATGACAGAGAACTTTTTACGCTTTACTGTTGAGAGCCTTTCGGCATCGTACATACCGTTCCCACGGTTTCTTATGGAGGACACACTTGCTAATCTCTCCAACGATGCAAAGGTGCTGTATGCACTAATGCTGGACAGAGCCAGCATATCTAAGGTTAACGGTTTTATCAAGTCAGATGGCACGATCCGTCTCTACTTTACCGTAGAACAGGCACAGAAGAAGCTGCACCGAAGTCGGCAGTGCGTCACACGCATATTCCGGGAGTTGGAGTCCAGCGGTTTGATTTGCCGCAAAAAGCAGGGACTTGGTAAGCCTGCGATGATCACGCTCAATTACCCGTCAAATGCAAAGCTGATCCAGCCGAAGGAGGCGGACGAAAATCTGTCAGGATAAAGGTCGAAAATCGGATAATTTATGCCCCACAAGCGATGCAAACGCTGTGAGGCATATCTTTACTCATCCATGCCATAAAACGCGCCTGTGCGCCGCGAAGGGAGGAACAGAATGGATAAAAAGAAATGCTATGATGTGAATAATGTTAACTCCGTTGAGATTCCGGAGTTTGTATATGAATCTCTGGCAAGAAGCCTGCTGCCGGTGATTCAGAAGTATTACGAAAGTGACGAGGGTAAGCGGGCATTTGCTGAATGGAAAGAGAAAAAGAAAGCTGCGGAGAAAGGCTCTACATAAGCATAATGGGAGGATGGCCATACTCGGCAGTCCTCCCGTTTTTGCGTTTACCAATCTTCAATTTCCTCAATATAAACAATAAATCCGAACCCGTTTCCAATTGGATAAAGGTTCGGATTATATTGATTTGGTGGAGATGAGGGGGGTCGAACCCCTTACCTCTTGAATGCCATTCAAGCGCTCTACCAGTTGAGCTACACCCCCGAACGATGGTATTATATCAGATATTGCGTCTTTGTCAAGCATTTTATTTTGCAGTGCTGCCTATTGTGACGGAAAAAGCGGTCAAAAACGCAGCCGCGGGTATGACGGACGAAACTTCGGCAGCAAATATTTCCGTAAAGCGCAGAAAGACTCAGCTTTTCTTTATTACCGGCGGTCCGGGAGGGGATTGCAGGCCGCTCAGCACCCTTACTATTTCGCCCGCCGCAAGCAGGCCTGCGCAGCCGGGCACAAAGGATACGCTGCCCGGCGTGGCCCTGCGGCCGAATTGTGCGCAAAGCGGCAGCGGTTTGCGTGGCTCCTCCGGCGAAAACACCACCCGAAGGGAGGAAATGCCGCGCTTTTTAAGCTCGGCGCGCATGACCCGCGCAAGGGGACAATAGCGGGTTTTAGAGATATCGCATATTTGCAGGCGCTCCGGCTCCAGCTTATTCCCGGTGCCCATACAGCTTATAAGCGGCACCCCGTGCCGCGCACAGGCCTGTGCAATGGCCAGCTTTGCCTGCACGGTGTCCACGGCGTCCACGGCATAATCATAGCTGCTCCATTCAAAGCCGTTTATATTCTCCTGCAATACAAAATCCCGCCGGAGGGTAAGCTCAAGCTCGGGGTTTATATCCAGTGCGCGGCGTGCAAAGGCATCGGTTTTATACTCTCCCACTGTGGAGTGAAGTGCAATAAGCTGCCTGTTTATATTGCTTAAGGCAACGGTATCGTTATCCACCACCGTAAGCCTGCCCACTCCCGCGCGCACAAGCGCCTCGGCAGCATAGGAGCCCACGCCTCCCAGACCGAATACTATAACATTGCTGTTCTTAAGGCAAAGCGTGCCCTCCGGCGTAAGCAGCATTGCGCTGCGCAGTATTTCTTCCCTCATTATATTTTTTCCTTTTGCAAAGATATTTTATACAAGCATAAAAGCACGCGCCGTTCATTTCTCCGCTTCGCTTTTCTGCATTTTAAGAGTTTCCTCCAGCCTTCGCTCGTACATAAGGCGCACATCCTCGGGATGGGTTATGCGGCACTGCGGCAGCATGAATACAAAGGAGAAAAACACGGGGGACACGGCGGCATCAAAGCTTGCAAGCAGCCGTCCGTTATCAAGCGGCGTTATAAACGCCTCGCTGCCGAAGCGGTCGATAAGCACCCCGAGACTGCTTGCGGGAAGCTCTATTTCCACATGGCGCACCTGTCCTGCAAACATACCGAAGGAACGGGAGGCATAGGCGCGCACATCCTCGGCGCACTCCCTTGCCGGCTCCCCGGTTATGCTTATCAGGCGCATTTTATCCACGCGGAAATTAGAAAGCCCGCCGTAGCGGTCGTGATACGCCGCGAGATAATAGTTTTCATCGTCCCAGCACAGCAGGTACGGACTTACGGAATACCGCTGTCCGCCCCGGCGCGGCCTTAAGGTTTTATCCGGGGCGTATTCAAGATACTGAAAGGTTATTTTCTTCTTTTTGTCTATGGCCTCATGAAGGGTGTCAAGGTTATAGAACAGCGCCTCGTTGTCGGTTTTGGGGCGTCCGGAAAGATACAGCCTGCGGGAAAGCGCTTTTGCGCGGTATACGCTTGTGAGCTTTTGCAGCTTTTGCGTAAGGGTGCGGCTGGAGGCGCGGCTGACGCTGCGGCTGGCCTCCACGGCATCGGCAAGCAGGGTAAGCTCCGCCGGCTCAAACAGCCTTGTATTTACATAGTATCCCGCCGCCCGGCCGCGTCCGCTGCGTATATCCATACCCGCCTGCCGCAGAGCGGCAATATCCCGATACAGGCTTTTGCGCTCGCATGCAAGCCCCGCCTCCTCAACGGAGGCGATCAGCTTCGCCGCGGTAAGGGGGTGCTCCGGGTCGCTCTTTTCCCAAAGCAGGCGTGCGCACAGCAGCAGCCGCTCCCTTGAAGTGCCGCTCAAGCGTTATCTCCTTCGTCCTGCGGAAGGCTTTCCGCTTCGAAACCGTCGTATGCGCCCGTATCCGTCAGCGCGGACTGCCGCTCCTGCTCAAGCTCGCCCTCGGGGGAATAGCGCTCGGCGTTTTTAAGGCGATCCCGTATGGTGCGGGTGCGGCCTATGGCATCGCTCAGGGTTTCTCCCGCTTCCGATATTTTTTTCTGCGTTTTTTCCAGCAAACCGCCGAATTTTTCAAATTCCTTGGAGGTTTTCTGCACATCCTTCCAAAGCCGGCTTGTATGCTTCTGAATGGCCAAAGTGCGGAAGCCCATATGCAGGGAATTAAGAAACGCGCCCAGCGTGGCGGGGCCCATCACCGTTACCCGGTATTCCCTTTGCAGCTGGGACAGCAGCTCCGCATCCCCTGAGGCTATGGCGTAAAGCCCCTCGGTGGGCAGATACATAATGGCAAAATCGGTGGTATAAGGGGGAACTATGTATTTATTCTGTATTGTACGGGCATTTGTGCGTATTTCCGCAATAAGCGCGGCGCGCTGACTGCGCACATCGCCCTCGTTGCCCGCCTCCGATGCCTGACAGTAGCGCTGATAGCTTTCCATGGGAAATTTGCTGTCAATGGGAAGGAAAACGCTTTCGCCGTCCTGCTTGCCGGGCAGCACAATGGCATACTCCACCACCTCCTGGCTGCGGGGGCGGACATGGGCGTTATGCACAAACTGCGCGGGGCTGAGCACCTGCTCAAGCAGCGCCCCCAGCTGCATCTCGCCCCATGTGCCGCGCGTTTTTACATTTGTAAGCACCCGCTTGAGGTCGCCTACATTCGTGGCCAGCGCCGTCATCTCGCCCAGCCCCTTGGATACATTTTTAAGCTGGTCGTTTATCACGGAGAAGCTTTCGCTGAAGCGCTTGTTAAGCGTGCCGGAGAGCTTTTCATCCACCGTTTCCCGTATGAGCTCCAGCTTTTTCTCGTTGCCGGATGTCATATTGTTTATGCTGTTTTCCATGCTCTGCTGCACCGAAAGCAGCTTTTCGTCCACCGTGCGGCGGATGCTTTCAAGGGCGGCGCCGACTTCCTTAAGCTCGGTTTTCTGGTTCTGCCCGAACTCACCCAGCGTATCCGACAGCTCCTTTCGGCTCAGCGCCAACGACCGGGTAAGCTCCTCGCGGGTCTTATCCGTGCCTGAAACCATTTCGTTGCGCGCGGCTGCCGCCGAAGCCGTTATCTCGGCGCGCAGGCGGGCTATCGCCTCGCCCTGCTCCCGGCGTCCCGCCTCGGCGGAATCCGTAATGCTTTTGTTAATGCGCGCTTCTAGCCCCGCAAGCTCCTCTCTTCTCTGCTGCTGCGCAAGCATCAGGCGTTCCGACGCCTGTTTTTGCTGCTCCGTCTGTTTTTGCAGCTCCGCCTGCGCCTTTTTTATTCCGGCAAGCGCCGCCGAAGCAACAAAGGCCGATATTGCAGAAGCAAGAACGGCCGCGGCCGAAAGAACAACCGTCAATATATCCATTTTTCTTTCTCCTTAAACTTTTTTAATGCTTAAAGCACAAATTGACCGGGAACACAGCCCGTTTATGCCTTTTTTGTCAGGAAAGCACCGAATACACAATACACAGCTTTTCGTACAGCTGCACGGCGGCCTGACGCATAAGCTCCAGTGTTTCCAGCACCACCTGCGCGCTGAAGGTATCCCCGGTGGGGATTTCCTTTCGCAGCGTCACTTGCCCCTGCACGGCGTAGGCATTGAAAAAGGCTCTCTCCTCCAGTGCGGAATTGAGTACATCCAGCACCGTGTCCGCATCTTTTTCATCGTACTGAAAGAAATCGGTAACGGTTATCCTGATGCCGTGATCGTCGTTGAACAGCGCCACATCGGCCTGCGCCTGACTGCCGGCAAAAAAGTCCAGCGTAAAAACGGTTTCCAGCTTAGAGGCGTGCTGACTGCAGGAAAGCCCGTTTTCCACAAGAGCCTTTGTAAAAAGAGCCGCGTTATTTTTCATTTCCGTCCGTCTCCTCTCCGGGCTGCCCGTCCTTATTCTGACAGCTTGACTCTGCGCCGCTTTGGCTATCGGCGCTTTCGTTTTTCGTGCCGGCAAAAACATAATCCGGTATTCCGCAGCAAAGCCGCACCGAAAAAAATATCAGCTCCGTAAGGGTCTGCGCGTCCATAAGCTGAACGGGGTAAACCCCCTGAAGGACAATTTCCCCGTTATTAAGCAGGAAATTGGCAAACGGTCCCGCCGCATTTGCGGTGTTAAGGCGCCTCAGCACTTCTTTTTTCTCCGGCGTGCCGTTATAGGGGGCAAACCCCGCGCATATAAGCCCCACGCTGCCCGGCACGCAGAAATCCAGGCTGACCCGTACATCGGGCAGCTTGCCCGATTCATCGCTGAATATCATTGCAATGTTTCCGCTGCGGGAATCAAAATCGTCCCGCACCACGCATTTCAGCCCGCGCGAGCGGCAATAGGAAGCAAAGCTTGCTGCATTGAGCATATGTTCGTTCTCCGAAAAATGATTTGTAAGTTTTTATAAGCTATAAAAGGCCCGCCTTAAGTAAATCCGCCGCGGCAGCCCCGTCATCGGCAGATAAAAGGGCAGGTGCTGTCAAAGCGATTTTCGGCAGCCCCGTCAGAGCGACTCCATAAAGGCAAAAAGCGATTTTAACGGCGGGGAATCGTCCCGCTCAAAGAATACGCCCGCCACAAGATTGCAGTGATAGCGGTTCTTTTCCCGCACCTCCACCATGGTGGCGCTTCCCGGCGAAAGCTCGTTTACCCGGCGAACAAAGGCGCGCTGATTGTCTATATTGCTTATGGGGTCAAGGGGGGAATGTATGCACATCACACGCACGCCCTCATCCCCCTTTACCATATTTAAGGGAGCGGCCAGCGCCCGATTGTAATCCTCGGTAAAAAGATTGTCAAACAGCTTTTCGGTGGCGTCGGGATACGCAAAGGAAAAATCCATTATTCCGCCCAAGGAGGCAAGCCCCAGAAACCATTCCTGCTTTACCGCATATTGCGCCTGCAATTCCCTGTCATAAACAAGCACACCGCCCAAATGTCCCCCGGCGGAGGAGCCGATAACAATTATGTTGTCCGCATTATATCCCCGCTGCTTTACATATTCCCGCGCCTTTATAAAGCCACGGAAAACATCGTGCGCCTGTGCTGGATAGCGGTACCGCGGCGCATGACGGTAGCCCAGGGACACCACCGGGTAGCCTCTTTGAGAAAACCTGCGGCATATGAATTCAAACTCGGCAGGGGAATAGGAGCTCCACCCGCCGGCGTGAATATATACCACCAGCCTGTCCTTTACCGGAGTATCGGGCTTAAAAAACAGAAAATACTGATGTCCCTCCGGCCCGTAGGCGATTTTGTCCGAATGTATGACGGGAGCGGTAAGCAGTATCCCCGCCGCCATGGGTATGGCCCTGAACCTGTCCGCCCTCTGGCGCGCCAGCACTATTTTTTTGGTTTTGTCGTCCATAATTCCTCACAATAAACAGTTATATCCAATAAACGCTTATAAGCTTATTATAATGCATATCGCCCCGGAAAACAACCGCAAAATGCTTTTGCACGCCGCTTTGCCGCCGAAAAGGGTTCTACTTAATATCCACTCTTGCAAAATATATGGGGTTATACCATTGAGCATCGTTTTGCGATAAAATCAACTGATTCTCTCGGCGGCTGGTTTTGCTGCTGCAATCGGAAATTGCCACACCCATATAAAAATATGAATCCAAATGCTTATTTTTAAGAAAAGCATTACCGAGAACTGCGGTTATGATATAACCCTGTTCCGTTTTTGCAAATTTCGTTTTTATTAAAGCATCTCCCAATATCACATTTCTGCCGTTCAGAACATCGCAGGCAATCGCTTCGATTCTCCCGTCGACCGCCTTTGGAAAGAAAAATTTGCTGTTATACGAGTACTCCTTTGTACCGCATAACAGCAAATGAACACCGTCGCTTGTTAGCGTATCAAAACTGTTTTCATTGCTGAAACAAAAATCGTCATCAGCCACCGCAAATGAAAGTGATATTTGTTGCAACATGCTTTCCATACAAATTATAACAAAACATGCAGTATGCCCGCCTCCTATTTATAATGTTTAGCCTGTGATTCATATAAAACTCTGTATGATTCAATGCTCTCTAAAAGCTTTTCATGAGTATCGAACCCTTTTATACCGCTGTCCTCCATGAAGATAACTTTATCGGCATATTTTGCAACAGAAAGGCGATGTGAAATATAAAACACGGTTTTGCCCTTAAGGGCAGTGTTAAATGTCCTTATTAATTCGTCCTCAGCTAAGGCATCCAGCGCGCTGGATGGCTCATCAAGAATCACAACGGAAGAATTTTTGAATAACACTCTTGCCAGCGCCAGCTTTTGCAATTCCCCGCCGGATAATAAAACCCCTTCTTTATCAAAAATTTTCCCCAATTGCGTATTAATTCCCTTTGGTAGGGAATTGATTTTTTCACTAAGCCCCGCAGCATTTAATGCATCCGATATTTTTTTAATTACCTCTTCCGAGCCGTCGTACTCATTCATTGCAACATTTTCCGCTATTGATAAGCAATAGTATTTATAATCCTGAAAAACTACACCTATATTATCCCGATAGGATTTGTATTCAAGATCCCTCAGGTCATTATTCATATATCTGATTATCCCCGATGAAGGGTCGTACAAACGGCACAACAGCCTTACCAATGTTGTTTTGCCGACTCCGTTTTTCCCTACAATAACATAGAATTTTCCTTTTTCCGCTTGCAGATTCAAGCCCTCAAGCACCATTTTTTCAGAGCCGGGATATTTAAAGCCGACATCAGCCAGTTCATATATATATCGGGTATCCGGCAGTTCTTTAATGTTTCTTCCTCTGCCCGGAACTGCGATTGTGTTTTTCTTTTTCATGAATTCTCTGTATATCTTTACATATGCACTGTTTTCGCCCAAGTCAATTAAACTGCCCGTTATATTGGTTATTGAGTCGGAAAATGTGCGCAAGGCGGATGTAGCCATAGTAAAATCCGCAAAGGTCATATTATTGAAAAACATTTGAGAAGCAACAAAAGTATATAAAAAAACCGTTTCTATTCCGGAGAGTACATTGCGGACAACTGTATTTTTAAATATGCCGGACAACAGACCCTCCAACATTTTGTGAGCTTTGGCTATGCATCTTTCATATTTGGAAATAACCCACCGGGAGATGGAAAACATACGCATATCATTTGCGTAAGATTCATCCGCCAGCATATTCATATAATATGAAGTTTCGGCGTTTATCGGAGCCATATCAACCGATATATTAAAATTATGCTTTTTGTCTGCTATGACAGTATATATTTTTATTGAGCTTAAACCAAGCATAACCAAGTATACCCACCATGAAAAAGAGGACAGCAAATATATAATTGAAGCCAATGATATCACATAGGATATGCAGGAAAAAATAATGTCTAAGTACCTTATCGCTCTTCCTTCCCGTATTGTTTTGAAAGCCAGCTCCTTCATTTGAATCATATCAGGTTCAAACAATATCTCATAGTCCATATTGACTACTTTTGAATTGAATTCAAACATCAGGTGGTTTCTGAACAAATCTCCCGTAATGCCCAGTTTTCTATTGATATAGGCCTGCAAAACTCCGTTTGCTAAATTTACGGCTGCAATTATTCCGATTACCGCCAATGTAGAATTCCAATCAAAGGCAGTAATTCTCTCAACCAATATTTTAAGAATATATGCATTCAACGGGGCTATAACGCCGTTAAGTATTGCTAACAGCATTTTTCCGAAGAACAGCGATTTGCTGAAATTCCATATTACCTTAAACATATAAACGGCATTTGAAAACATCAGTTTAATCTTGCTCATATACTCTCCCCCTCAAACCTGAAATTTGACGGAACGGCGCTTACTGCCGTTCCGCCCCGCAGACAGATCAAGAACAACTTGAATTAATGTTAGGGCAAACCAAATTAACAGTGGGACATCCCACATTGAGCGGCGCACATCCGCAATCGCAATTCATGCCCAATCCCTGTTCTGCATAGTTTGTGCCGTCTTGTTTTACTTCCATGCTGACTCTCCTTTCTTTTGAATCCTTAATAATAACTATCCAATAAACCTTCAATCTCCGCATTGATGATATCAGTGTTGCACCTCATCTCATCAACACGGATGAAAGTTTTTGGGCAGCGTTTGCCAAAACAAAGAGGAAGAACCTTGCATTCTTTACATTTTTCCGAAATCAAATAGTCCCTATACACCCAATTATAATAATTGTATTCATCAATTACATATGAACCGTCTTTGTTCAATGTGCCGATTATATTGTCTGAAGACTCCAATGCAAATGAACATTTTAAAATCTGATTTTTTTCATCAATAATGTAATGATTAGGCTTTGAGGCATAACAACCGTTTTCTTTTTTAACAAAGAACGCATACTTGCTTTTTCGCAGCTTTTTCATGGCATACCTCCGATAATGCTTTCATTTTGTTTTCATACTTATATATTTTAAACAAAAAATACAAAATTTCATATATTACAAATGTATTCGGTAGAATAAATTGCATTTATGAATAAATACCCTCCATTTTCCTGTAATCAGAATATCATATTGCATAATGAATGTCAATACCGGCACTTAAGTATTTTTTGCAAAAAGCCCTTTGTTGCATTGCGCCGCGGGTGCAATATGTGATATAATTATGCAAAATCATTTGTTTTTCGGCAAAAAGCGGCTTTGCTGCGGGAGTATATTATGCCCGCAGGCCCGACGGGAGGCACGCGGGGGCGGCGCGGGCGGGAAAAGCGCCGACAGGATAAAGCGCGAAGCGGAATGCCGAAAAAGCGATCACGGAGGAAGCATGAAAAAAACCGTGCTTATAACCGGCGGAGCCGGCGGAATAGGCGCAGCGTGCGCAAGAAGGCTGGCGGGGGAATATAACCTTATAATCGCCTGCAACAAAAGCCGGGAACGCGCTCTTGAGCTTCAAAGGGAGCTTTCCCCGCTGTGCGACTGCACGGTGGCCTGCGGAGATATAACGGACAGCGCCTTTGTGCGCAGCCTGTTTGCACTGCGGGCGGACGCGGTTATAAACAACGCCGGCGTAAGCAGCTTTGCTTTGGCTCAGGAGGTAAGCGACGGCCAGTGGCGGCGAGTAACCGACACAAACCTTACCGGCTGCTTCTATGTATGCCGGGAGGCCCTTAAAAAAATGCAGCCCCGCGGCGAGGGCGCAATAGTAAACATATCCTCCATGTGGGGGCAGACGGGCGCGGCGGGGGAAAGCGCATATTCCGCCTCCAAGGCGGGCGTGATAGGGCTTACAAAGGCCTTGGCAAAGGAGGCCGGCCCCTCCGGAATACGGGTAAACTGCATATGCCCCGGCGTTATAGATACCCCGATGAACGCCGGTTTATCCCCGGAAACGCTGGAGAGCCTGCGTCTTGAGACCCCGCTTGGGCGGATAGGCCGTCCCGAGGACATAGCCGCGGCGGCAGCCTTTCTGATAAGCGAGGACGCTTCATTTATAACGGGGCAGATACTGGGCGTAAACGGCGGGCTTGTTATATAGTTTTTTGCGCGAAGGCACAGGAATAAATACACATACAAATAAAAAACATAAAAGCACAGGAAGAGAGGCAGCATATGAAGGATACAGCACGGCTGAACATTTACGGTCTTACGGCGGAACAGCTTACATCCCCCCTCGGAGTGGGGCCGCGCCCCAGATTCTCCTACAAGGTGGACGGAGGGCAGCCCGGCGAATGCCAAAAAAGCGTATGCATACGGGTGTATTCCGGCGCCGAGGCCTATGAAAAGGGCGACGCCGATATGTGGGACTGCACACTGGAAACCCAAAGCGCCACTCTTATTGAATATGACGGCGCACCGCTTGAGCCGTTTTGCCGCTACTTCTGGACGGCAGAGGTAACATCCGACACGGGCAGAAGCTCCGTAAGCGGCCCCGCAAGCTTTGTAACGGGCGATTTCCTGCCCTGGCGGGCGCAGTTCATGGGCCCGGAGCAATTCAGCTACGCCCGCAACCGCGCGCTTTACTGCCGTGCGGATTTTACCCTTGAAAAGGAGCCGGAATGCGCCTATGCGCTGGTATGCGGGCTGGGCTATCATGTATTCAGCATAAACGGCATTCGTCAGGGCGACGCCGTTTTAGAGCCGGGCTTTACCGCCTTTGACAAGCGCGTACAGTATGTAATGCACGATATAACCCCCTCGCTGCGCATGGGAGAAAACACCCTGGGCATAGTTCTGGGCGAAGGGTGGTACAATAACCGTCACGAGGTGTTTGAACGCTTTGATTTCCTTAAGCCCCTCACCTGGCTGGGTCTGCCCAAGCTCAGCTATGAGATATATATAAAATATAAAGACGGCAGCAGCGAGCTTATGCTTTCCGGGCCGGACAGCGGGCTGACCGTGGGCGCAGGCCCCATAACCTACAACGACCTTTTCAACGGCGAGCATTATGACGCGCGCCTTGAGCGTGCGTGGGATGTGCCGGGCGGGACGCCCTTAAGAAGCCGCGCCATGATACCGGTTGCCGCGCCCTGCGATACCGTGGAGCCGGAGCTTGCCCAGCCCATACGGGTAACAAAGGATATGGAGCCGGTAAGCGTAAGCTCTCCCGCGCCGGGAATATATGTATACGATTTCGGTCAGAACTTTGCAGGCTGGGTAAAAATCGAAGCCGAGCTTCCCGGCGGCAGCGCAGTATCATTGCGCTTTGCCGAAATGCTCTATGAGGACGGCACGGTAAACCAGGAAAACCTGCGCTGGGCAAAAAATCACGATGTATACATCTGCCGCGGCGGCAAGGCAAGCTGGGAGCCCTCCTTCACCTATCACGGCTTCCGCTATGTTCAGCTGGAGGGCTGCACTCCGCAGCAGATAAAGCTCACCGGGCGTCAGGTGCGCTCCGATATAAAGGTAAGCGGCAGCTTCTCCTGCTCCGATGAGCTTTTGAACCGCATACAGCAGTGCGTGCTGTGGACGGAGGAAAGCAATCTTCACTCCGTGCCGACGGACTGCCCCCAGCGCGACGAGCGCCAGGGCTGGGTGAACGACTGCACCGTGCGTATAGAGGAAATAATATACAACTTCTCCTGCGGCGCGTTTTTGCGCAAATGGATGAAGGATCTTGCCGACACGCAGGAGGCGGACGGCTCCATAAAGGATGTTGCGCCCCGCGTATTCGGCGCCGACAAGGCCGATCCGCTCTCCAGCATATTTCTGTTCGTGCCCTGGTACAGCTATATGTTTTTCGGCGATGCGGCCATGATAGGGGAATACTATGAGCAGCTGAAGGCGTGGGAGCAGTATCTTGTGTCCCGCTCCCGCTTCGGCATAATGCAGTATTATAATTACGGCGACTGGGCAGGCCCCGTGGACGGCGGCGTGGGCGGCAGAGAAGCCAACAGCGCTCTTTCCGCCATTACGCCCGGAGAATTTGTGGCCACCGTTTTCTTCTATGAAAACGCGCGTCTGCTTGCCCGCATGGCGCAGCTGCTTAAAAAGCCCGCGGAGGCGGCGGAATATACCGAGCTTGCCCACTATATACGCGCCGCCATAAACCGGGAATACCTAAACCGCAAAACCGGGCAGTATGCTCTGGGTTCTCAGGCCTCCAACCTGCTGGCCCTGCACTTTGACATTGTGCCCGCCTCAATGCGCAAAAAGGTGCTTAAAAACCTTGTTGATGATATAAAGGCGCACGACTATCACCTGACCACCGGAAACATAGCCACCAAGTATCTTTTTGATGTGCTTTCCGATGAAGGGCTTGCGGATGTGGCATACAGGATTGCAACCAAAACCGATTATCCCAGCTGGGGCTATATGCTGGCAATGGGCGCCACTACCATCTGGGAGCGCTGGGAGCTGGGCACCACCAGCGCCATGAACTCGCACAATCACCCCATGTACGGCACCATAAGCACATGGTTCTACAAGCATCTTGCGGGAATTACGCCCCTTGCCCCCGCATTTGAGCAGATACGCATTGCGCCCTGCCTGCCGGAGGGGCTCTCAAGCGTATGCGCCTCCATGAATACCCCGCGCGGCACGGCGGCTTCCGCCTGGGAGCGCACGCCGCAGGGAGTGCGCATGGAGGTTACCCTGCCCTTCGGCACTCCGGGAGAGATCGTGCTGCCCGAGGGCTTCCGCCTTTGCCCCGGCAGCCGGTACGAAGGCGCGCAGGAAGGCCGTACCCTGCACCTCTGCTCCGGAACATATGTGCTGGAGCTTGAAAAAATACGGTAATATATTATAAAAAACATACAACATACAAGCCTATATAACGCTTAAAAGCGAAAAACAGGAGGTTAAAAATGAAAAAATGCAGCTATTGCGGCGCAGAGGCCGCAGACGACATCAAATACTGCGAGCAGTGCGGGCGTCCCTTTGACGCACAGGAGCCGGCAGGCGTGCGCCCCGTAACCGTGGATATGGCCCGCGAAAGGGAGAACGCGCTGCACGATGCGGAAAACGCAGCCGAGGTTTGCGAGGAAGCCTGCTGCACATGCGCAAAGGCAGAGCCCGCGTGCGCGCCTTCAAGGGAAACGGCGCCCCTTCAGGCATCGGCGCCCGCCGCTGCCCCCGAGGCTGCGCCCGTTTCCGCCGCGCCGGAGGGCAAAGCCTCCGGAAAGCCCATGGCGGCGGCAGTAAGCACGGGCAGCTATTTCTGGCTTACGGTGCTGTATTCCATACCTGTGCTGGGGCTTGTATGCTCCATAATCGCCGCTGTTTCCGCACAGAACCTCAGCCGCCGCAATTTTGCCCGCAGCGTTCTTATAATAAAGCTCATCTGCCTGTTTGTTTCCCTTGCCCTTGCGGTTGCAGTGCTTTTGGCAAAGGATCAGGCCGTTGCATGGCTCAGGGCGCTGCTGGACAGCCTTGCCGCATAAAAACCTGTTTGCGCCTTTGGGCATAATTTCACCGTAACCCTTCAAACCGGCTTAAGGAGGCATATTTTGAACAGCGACACCGTTAAAGGCGAAGCGGGCGAGCAGCCCGTGCTTGCCGTCTGCTACGATTTTGACAAGACTCTTTCCCCCGACGATATGCAGGCGCAGGGCTATATACAGTCGGTAGGCTATGACACCGAGGCCTTCTGGCGCGAAGCCAATCTCCTTGCGCAAAATAACGATATGGATCCTAACCTTGCCTATATGTACCTTATGGTGCGCGAGGCGGAGGGGCATCTTGTCTTTACCAAGGAGGCGCTGGCGCGCTACGGCGCCGGAGTACGCCTTTTCCCCGGTGTGGAGGGCTGGTTTGAGCGTATCGGGCTTTACGGGCAGCGTGCCGGCGTAAAGGTGGAGCACTATATAATCTCCTCCGGGCTGCGGGAAATGATAGAGGGCACCTCCATTGCCAAGGCCGGGGTGTTTGAGCGCATATATGCAAGCTCCTTTTATTACAACAGCCGCGGGGTGGCCGTTTGGCCCGCCATGAATGTGAATTACACCAATAAGACCCAGTTCCTTTTCCGCATAAGGAAGGGCGTGCCCGATGTGACGGATCCCGCCGTGAACGATTACTTTCCGCCGGAGAGGCTGCGCGTCCCCTTCTGCAACATGGTATACATAGGGGACAGCGACACCGATATCCCCTGTATGCAGCTGGTCACCTCCGGCGGGGGCTGCTCCGTGGGAGTATATGACCCCGCCAAGGGGGATGCCAAGGTGCTGCGTATGCTAAGAGAGGGGAGAATCAGCTTCTGCGCCCCCGCCGACTACAACCCGGGCAGCGCGCTGGACTGCCTTATCCGCGGGGTTATACTCAAAGCCGCCGCCCGACAGCGTCTGGAAACGCTGCACAGAAAGCAGCTGGCATATGCCGACTCCGTCGCCGCCGACGGGATGCCGGATAAACCCGAACAATAGAATCAAATCCCGGCTGTTTGTCCGGGATTTTCTTGACTTTGCGCGGCGCGGATTATAAAATAAAAGCATAAAACGCATCAAAAGCCGTATCGGCTCAGCGCTGCTTGGAGGAATAATTATGACAGTTATAGACGGAAAAGCCTATGCCCGCGAGGTTGAGGCGGAAATACGCGCTCTTGTGCAGGACATTATCGCCAAAACCGGAAAAACCCCGGTGCTTGCCACGATTCTTGTGGGAAACAACCCCGCAAGCGTAACCTATGTGCGCATGAAGGGCAACGCCTGCGCCCGCGTGGGAATGCTCTCCCGCAAGGTGGAGCTGCCCGAAAGCACCACCACGCAGGAGCTGCTTGAGGTTATTAACAGACTCAACCGCGATCCCGAGGTGTGCGGAATACTGCTTCAGCATCCTGTTCCCGCCCATATAGACGAGCGCGCCTGCTTTGACGCAATAAGCCTTGAAAAGGATGTGGACGGCGTAACCACCGCCGGCTTCGGCCGCGCCGCAATGGGGCTGGACGCCTTTTGCAGCGCCACTCCGCTTGCGATTGTATCCCTGCTCAAGCGCTATAATATCCCTCTTGAGAGCAGGGAAGCCGTGGTGATAGGCCGCAGCCCCATTTTGGGAAAGCCGGTGGCCGCGCTGCTGCTTAACGAAAACGCCACCGTTACCATAGCCCATTCCAAAACCCGCAATCTGCCCGATATAGTGCGCCGCGCCGACATAGTGGTGGCCGCCGTGGGCAAGCCCCTTTTTGTAAAAGAAGCTTGGATAAAGGAGGGCGCGGTGCTTATGGATGCCGGCTACAACGCCGGCAATGTAGGCGATATAGATCTTGAAGCCTGCATACCGCATTGCAGCGCCTACACCCCCGTGCCCGGCGGCGTAGGCCCCGTAACCATTGCCATGCTTATGAAGCAGACGGCCGCAGCCGCGCAGAAGCTGCTTGTGCGTTAAGTGTATTTTTGCATTTTACGCAAAATTAAAGCCGGCGCACATCAGACGGTCGGACGCAGACTGTAAGGAGAAACACTATGTCAAAAACCGAAGAAGTTGAGCTTACAAATATGTGCATGATATGCGACGGCAAGGGCAATGTGCTTGTGCAGAGCAAGGTGAATCACCCGATATGGCACGGCTGGAATTTTCCGGGCGGTCATGTTGAAAAGGGAGAGTATGTCACCCCGTCGGTCATCCGTGAAATGCAGGAGGAAACAGGGCTTACGATAAAAGCGCCGCGGCTTTGCGGCATCAAGGAATTTCATAAGCAAAAGGACGGAAAGCGGTACATAGTTTTCCTTTATGTCGCCGACAGCTTTACCGGCCGGCTGAAGGCTTCAAGCGAAGGCGAAATATTTTGGTATCCTCTCTGCGAGCTTGCAAGGTCGGATAAGCTGATTGAGGGCTTTGACGAAATGCTCCCCGTGTTTATAAACGCCAAAATCAGCGAGGTTTACTACGAAAAAATCGCCGATGACTTCAAAACAATATATTGCTGATTACGGAGTTAATTATGGAAGAATTCCTTTTGATACGCCCAAGAAGCGAATATGCAGGTCAGATTATTGAATACAGGCAGGAATTTCTTGATGCAGGCGACTCCATGGGCGGAACAGGGCCTCTGCGCAGAACCCCGAACCCGGAAGAATATATACGGATTTGTTCGGAATACGAGGATCCCCTGAAGGTGCCCGCTCGCTTAGTTCCCGCCACACAATTTCTTTTTCTTCGCAAAAGCGATAACAAATTGGTCGGAATGATTCAGGTTCGGCACCGTTTCAACGACTATCTCGAAAAATACGCAGGACATATCGGTTATTCCGTAAGGCCGAGCGAACGGCGCAAAGGTTATGCCAAGGAAATGCTGAGAATGACGCTTCCGTTCTGCCGCGAAATCGGAATCGATAAGGTGCTGATAACCTGTATCGACGGCAATATCGGAAGTGAAAAGACAATTCTTGCAAACGGCGGCATTTACGAATATACAATACATGAGCCTGATGAAAATGTGAATTTGAAAAGGTTTTGGATAACGCTGTGATGCAGTATGCGGTATCAAACAGATGCTTCCGGCCCGCAGCAGCGGTTTCCGAAAAATAAAACAGGAGCAGGCACGAAGAAATCCTGCCTGTTCCCGAAAATTTGCCCTTTATCGCTTTCCTGCCGCCGGACATTTCCGCCGGCTTTTTCTTTTGCGGCCTAATGCCCTTGCGCGCGAATTTACGCCCTCTGCGCACTTTCGCTGCCGCATTTTGTCGGTTTTATTATCAGAACAGAGCCGCCACCAGACGGTTTACCTCCGCTCCCTCCGCCTTGCCCTTGACTCTGGGCATAAGCAGCTTCATTATGCGGCCCTTATCCTGCGGCGCGGGCTTTTCAATGCCCAGCTCCTTAAGCACCGCCGCTATTTCCGCCTGTATCTCCTGCTCGGAGAGGAACTTGGGCGCAAATTCCGTGTATACCGCCAGCCTTGCCTCGTTTACGGCTATTATATCCTCTCTGCCCGCCGCACTGTCTATGGACTCGCGGGTCTGCTTTATCTCACGAAGAATTATATCGTCCTCCTCCTGCGGGGTAAGGGGGGCGCATTTGTCCTTTGCGCCCTTTTTAAGCGCCGCCATAAGGAGAGAGAGAGAATCCCTGCGCGCCGTGTCTTTATTTTTCATGGCCTCTACCCATGCCTTTTGTACCTGTTCCGTTTTGCTCATATTTTTTCCTTTCCCGCCCGTTTTTCGGGCTGTCGGTTTTGTCTGTTTTTATAACCGCCGGTCTATCACCGGGTTATAGCCCGCACTATATTCTGCGCATATACGCGTATGAGCCAGTCGTTGGGGTGGTTTATGTTGTTGCCCGTAGTGGAGCTGAAATCCTTATAGGCAAGTATGCTCTTATGCACCTGATAGAAATCCACAAGCGCCGTGCGCTCCTGCCATGCAGGCATTTGGACAATATCCTTAAGCCACTGCCCCTGGTATTTCTGGTTTACATCCCAGCCCACGCGGGGGTTGGGGTTCATGCAGGAAACCAGCACTATTTCAATATCCGGGTTTGCCTCTTTCACCGTTTCCATTATTTTGAGGGTCGCCGCCTTGAACTCCTCCTCCGGGGTATAGGCATTGTTCATACCGTAGGAAAGTATCATAAGGTCGTAGCCCTTGTAGCTCTTGGAATAATCGTGTCCGCCCACATCTCCGAAAAGCGCGTCCCGTCCGTTTTCCACGGTCCAGCCGCCCACAGCCAAGTTGTCCACCTGCACCCGACCTGCGCTTCTTGAGGCCAGTGCGCTTTCTATAAGCTTGTGCATATAGGGCATAAACGGCTCTCTGTTATACATGCTGGAGGCATCGCAGCCGGAGAATATGGAATCCCCGTAGAACAGTACCTTAAGGTCCCGTCCCTCTTTAAGGCATGCATTTGTGCGCACAAGGCGCTCGCTTTGGCACGGCGTGCTTGCAATGCCCTCGCTTTTTACCTGACTTAAATCATACTCATAGGATACGCATATCTGCTTTTCGTATATTAAATCCGTCACGCAGTACAGGCAGGCACCGAAGCGGCTTCTGCCGTCCGTCCATGCGGGGAATTCCGGAATGAACTCGCCGTTTTCCTCTTTGCCGGAAAGCATTTCTTCCGTAAAATACGGAATATCCGAGCCCTCGGGGCGCACTATGCGGTTTGTGCCCTTTATCCACTGCCAGTCCTTGCCCTCTTTATATTCCTTCTTCTGATATACATCCACCACTGCGTTTATGCGGGTGGGTACAAACAGCAGCCTGCCCCATATGCTGCCGTCCTCCCGCTTCATCATGCCCATGGCTTCGTTGTACATGGTGGAGCACTCCCAAAACGGCTGCATACGCTGTTTGTCGGTGTAGCTGTACAGCGGGTTTGTTATTTTACTGCCCTGACCCGGCATTTCAAGGGGCGTATCGCACATAAGCAGCGCGCACAGCGTAATATCGCCGCTCCACGCTATATCAACGCTGCCGAAGCTCTCCCTTGCGTTTTTAACCGGGAAAAGCACGCAGCCCTTAAAGCCCTCGGGCAGCACTGCGGTATTTATCCCTTCGCATTTTTCGCTCTGCGCCCTTTCCGGCTCTCCGTTTTCCGGCGCCAGCACCGCCTTATCCGCCTCAATATCCGCATCAAGGCCTATAAGCGCTTTTTTGCCGTTATTGCACAGCGATATTGCGTAATACTCCGCCTCGCTGCAATCATAATCAAGGTTTGCGCCGGTTATTATCCCTCTCTTTAAGCCTCTGCCCGTAAGGCGCAGCCCCTGCTCGCTTTTTTCGCCCGCGGCGGTCTGTCCGTCGTTAAAACGGGTAAGCGCGGTGCATTTTATCGAGGCATCACCGTAAGAGAAGGTCTGATCCCACTTGCTTACGGCGGCATGCGCCACGGTATTGCCCGCCTTGGGGTCGGTGGGCTCCACATAATCCAGCTTTATTCCGCTTTTTCCGCTCTTTTTTCCGCAGGGCGCGAAAAATGCGCCGCTTCTGATGTTTTTCATACAGTATCTTCCTTTCAGACAGCCCTCGGGCCGTGTTGCAGTCCTGCCGGCGCCAAAAGCATCTGCCGGCTTCTCTTTATTTTATCACACTTTTATTCTTCGGTGCAATAAAAAGCGTAAAATCGGCGTACAGTCTTCGCGCGAAAATCGCAAAAATACCGCGCCGCTTCAGTGAGAGGCGGGCAGCCGCCCCGCCGTATTTTATGCAAAGGGCAATCCCCCCTTCGCCGCCTTTATGCTTATTTTATCATCGCCGCAAGAATATTCTGCGCATACACGCGTATGAGCCAGTCATTGGGATGGTTTATGTTGTTGCCCGTGGTGGCGCTGAAGTCCTTATAGGCAAGTATGCTCTTGTGCGCCGCATAAAAATCCACCACCGCGGTATAGGAGGAATATTTGCTCTGCGCCGCTATCTCCTTAAGCCATCCGCCCTGATGCTTCTGGTTTACATCCCAGCCCACGCGGGGGTTTGGGTTCATGCAGGAAACCAATATCACCTCAAGGTTCGGGTTTGCCGCCTTAATTTTATCCACAATGGCCTTGGTCGCGGCAATATATTCCTCCTTGGGGGTATAGGCGTTGTTCATGCCGAAGGAGAGTATAAGCAGGTCGTAGCCCTTGTATTTATCGGAATAATTATGTCCGTCCACCCCGCCGGAAAGCGCGTCCCGTCCGTTTTCCACGGTCCAGCCGCCCACCGAAAGGTTGTCCACCTGCACCTTGCCCTTGGTATTGCGGGAAAGCTCCTGCTGAATAAGACTGTGCATATAGGGCATATACGGCTCCCTGCTGTACATGCCGGAGGCATCACAGCCGGAGAATATGGAATCCCCGTAGAACAGCACCTTCAGTTTTTCGCCGTTTTTAAGCTTATTCACCGTGTTTTTCAGCTTATCGCCCTGATACTGCGTATATTTTATTCCCTGCTTTGCCACCTGCGCCGTATCGTAGGTGTAGCTTATGCATATCTGCTTTTCATAAAGGAAGGAGCTTACGCAGTACAGCGCATTTCCGAAGCGGCTGCGTCCGCCGTCCGACCATGCGGGGAATTCCGGAATATAGTTGCCCTTTGAATCCTTGCCGGAAAGGTCGTTATCCGTAAAATAGGGAATGGAGGAGCCGGAGAGCCACTTTATTTTGTTTGTGCCCTTTACCCATTCCCAGTCCACGCCCTCCTTGTACTCCTTTTGGAGGTACACATCCACCACCGCGTTTATCTTGGTGGGCACAAACAGGGTCTTTGCATATATTTCGCCGCTTGAACGCTTCATCATGGTTATGGACTCGTTGTACATTGTGGAATTCTTCCAGAAGGCCGCAATGCACTGAGCCGCGGTATAGGTGTAATCCTTGTTTGTAATGCCGCCCGCCTCCTGAGGTGCCTTCAGGGCGGAGGAGCAGATAAACAGCGCCGAAACCAGCACCCCCTTGCTGCCGCCGTCGCTTAAATGGAAGCCGGGGCTTGTAATGGGGGTTTTGTCCCACTGCTTTGCCTTGTCCTTTTCGTGACTGTCCGCTATGCGGTTAAGCGGAATAAACACGCTGCCGGAGAAGCCCGCGGGCAGCACTATGCAGTAGCGCCCGTTTACGCCGCCCTGTCCGCCGGCCGCCTTTATATCGCCGTTGTCATAAGCAAGAGCTATCGGGTCGCCTTCGGGATAAAGAAATACATTCTTGCCCTTTGCATCCGTTCCCTGAAGCCCGAAAAGCACATCGTGGCTTTCCATGTTTTTAACCGTTATTCCCACATAGCGCACTTTGGAATAGTCCGCCGACCCCAAATTCGCCCCGGAATATATGCCGTAGGTATCGGCATAGGCGCCGTTTTTCTGCTTTATTAAAAGCCCGTCGCCGCTAAAGGTAAAGCTGCCCTCGCCGCCGCCCTGCGTGCCGTCGTTAAAGCGGGTAAGCGCAACGGTGCGTATTGAGGCGGAGCCGTAGGTTACATAGTAATCCCACTTGCTCACCGGCGCATGGGACACCGTGGGCCCCGGCGCGGGCGCGCCGGTATCTCCCGGAGCGGGAGTGGGCGTGGGCGCGGGCGCGCCGGTATCCTGCGGCTGCACGGTTTCGCTTTGCGCCGGAGTGGGGCCGGGCGTTATATCGGGAGTATCGCCGGGAGTTGTCTGCGGAGTTGTGTCAAGTGTAGGCTCCTGGCTTAAGGCGGTATCGGGAGTCTGTGTTGCCTGGGCGCTTGCGCTCTCTCCCGGTGCCTTAATGCAGCCGGTAAGCCCGCAGGCCAAGGCCGCGATAAGCATCGCCAGCATAATGCTCAGCAGTTTTTTTCCTTGCTTCATTTTGTTTTTTTCCTTCTCTTTTCTTTTTGCCGTGCCCGTCCGCTCCCCGAAACGGAACCGCGCATGAGCGGCCGCCGTATTTTTTGATGCGTTTTTTGCACATTTTTGCCGCGTTTTAACGCGTTTTTTTGCTGTTTTTTAACGCATTTTTGCGCATTTTTGTTTTTGCTTCCCCTGCGGCCGCGCCCGCCGGTCAATCGGTTCTCCGGCATACTTATTCAATTATAATAATAACTCATTTTCTTTGCGTATTCAATGTGCAAACTGCACATAAACCTTGCTTTTTGCGTTTTTTCGCATTTTTTTGCCGTCTTTTGCTCGTCTTTTACCCAAAATATCAGCTGCAAACAGCATTGTTTACAGAATGCACATTCTTTTACGGCTTATTTATGATAAAATTCATACCGTAAAAGTGCTGCCAAAGCGCTTTTTCGCCCAAAACGGCTTTATTCTTCCTCTGCGAAGCCTTAAGCTTCGGGAAAGCGGTTATAACTATGCACTCTCAGAAGGACTGCAACGGATATTTTTACGAATTCGGGCGGCTGTTCCGCGGCCTGCGGGAGGCCTACAAGGGGCGGTTTCTGCGCCTTTTGGGGCTGCTGCTGCTTTTTGCCCTGCCTGCGGCGGCGGTAAACGCGGTAAACTACAACCGTCTTGCTCAGGCGGCGGTAAGTGTGCTGCCGGAGCTTGATTTTGCCTCGTCAAATGCGGCACAGCAGCTGCTCTCCGCCCTTGCAAACGCCTCGCAGCAAAGCGCGGCGGACTATCTTTTATCCCTTCTTGCCGCCTTTTTGCAGTGCGCAATGTTTATTTTTGCCGCTGTTTTTACCGGCGAAGCCGCCGCTCATCCGAACACAAAGCCCGATGCCTCCGTCATGGCCAAAACCATAATACGGCGGCTGCCCGCAGTGTTCCTTATTCTTTATCTTTCCTCCTTTATACAAGGCCTGCTGATGCAGCTTTCCCTTTCCGTTTGCGTAATAGCGCTGCTGCTGCCCGTCATATACATCGCGCTGCCCGCCGCCGCGCTTTTGGCCTTTGTGCTCACCTCCGTTTCCACCGCGCTTGTGGACAGCTATTCCTCCGCGCTTATAGCCTCCACCGCGCTTGGGCGGGTGCGGTTTATGTTTTCCCTGCTGTATTCCCGCCTGCTGCTGCGCGGAAGCTTTATTAAAACCGTTGTTTATTATACAATAATCTGCGCGGTAAGCAGCATTATTTTTGCTCTGCCTGCCGCCGGCGCCGCCGCACTTTCTCTCTCCGGCTCGTCCTGGGCCGTTGCGGGCTGGGGCGCCGCCGCGCTTGTGCAGACCATGCTGGCGGGAATAAGCATGTGCATATACACAGGGCGCATGCTTCAGCTGGAGCAGAAAAACGCCGCCGCCCTGAAGCAGTTCACCTTTGTTATGGGAAACGGCGGCTCGAACGGAGATGCGGAGAACTGAGTCCCCGTTATCCGCCCGATTGAATTATTTGATTAAATAAAAAAAGGAAGCGCCCGAGCCGCTTTGCGGCAAAGAACGCTTCCTTTTGTTTATGCCGGGCTGATCCGGCTTTTTATTGCATTTTTATATTATTCCGGCTGCTTAAGGTCGGCGGTAAGGCCGTTTTCATCGCAGTCCACCTCTATTACGGAGCCGGGAGCCGGGTCGCGCGCAATTATGATGCGTGCAGCCAGCGTTTCCACCTTGGACTGCAAAAAGCGCTTAAGCGGACGCGCGCCGTATACCGGGTCATAGCCGTTATCTATGATATAGGCCTTGGCTTTGTCGCTAAGAGTAATATCCAGCTGCTTTTCGGCAAGGCGTTTTCTGAGATCCTGAAGCTGAAGCTCAAGGATTCTGCCGATATTATCCTGCGTAAGCGGCTTATAGAACACTATCTCGTCAAGACGGTTAAGGAATTCGGGGCGGAAGCTGCGCTTAAGCAGGTCGCTTACCTCGCTGCGCGCCGCCTCGGATATTTCGCCGTTCTTTATGCCGCCCAAAATTATATCGGAGCCGAGGTTGGAGGTGAGGATTATTATGGTGTTGCGGAAATCCACCGTGCGGCCCTGACTGTCGGTTATACGGCCGTCGTCCAGCACCTGAAGCAGGATGTTGAACACATCGGGATGCGCCTTTTCCACCTCGTCAAAGAGCACCACGGAGTACGGCCTGCGGCGTACCGCCTCGGTAAGCTGACCGCCCTCGTCATAGCCCACATATCCCGGAGGGGCTCCTATCAGACGGGACACGGAGTATTTTTCCATATATTCCGTCATATCGATACGCACCATGTTGTGCTCGTCGTCAAAGAGCGCCTCTGCCAGTGCCTTTGCAAGCTCGGTTTTGCCCACGCCCGTAGGCCCGAGGAACAAAAACGATCCTATCGGACGGCGGGGGTCCTGAATGCCGGCGCGGGAGCGCAGTATGGCGTCGCATACGCGGCTTACCGCCTCATCCTGACCCACTACACGCTTGTGCAGTATCTCGTCAAGGCGCAGCAGCTTATCCCGCTCGCCCTCCATAAGGCGGGAAACCGGAATGCCGGTCCACCGCGCCACTATGCGCGCTATCTCCTCCTCGTCCACAGTGTTTCGCAAAAGCGTGTTTTTCCTCTGCGGCTGCTCCGCCTCGCAGGCGGCCAGCTCCTTTTGCAGCTTGGGCAGCCTGCCGTATTTAAGCTCCGCCGCCCTGTTAAGGTCGTACTCGTTTTCCGCCTTTTCAATGGCGGCGTTTACCTGCTCGATCTCCCGGCGCAGCTGCTGCACCTTTTCTATATCCTGCTTTTCGTTTGCAAGCTTTGCCTGCATGCCGCGGAAGGTTTCCCGCAGCTCGGAAAGCTGCTTTGTGATCTCGCTGAGGTGCTCGGCGGATATTTTATCCGTCTCCTTCTTAAGAGCTGCCTCCTCAATCTCCAGCTGCATGATTTTGCGCCGTATGTCGTCCATCTCGGTAGGCATGGAGTTCATTTCGGTTTTTATCATGGCGCAGGCCTCATCCACAAGGTCAATGGCCTTATCGGGCAGGAAACGGTCGCTTATATACCTATTGGAAAGGGTAGCCGCAGCTATCAGCGCGCGGTCGTGTATTTTTACGCCGTGGAACACCTCATAGCGCTCCTTAAGCCCGCGCAGTATGGAAATGGTGTCCTCCACGCTGGGCTCCGGCACTGTTACCGGCTGGAAACGGCGCTCCAAAGCCGGATCCTTTTCGATATATTTCCTGTATTCGTCCAAAGTGGTTGCGCCTATGCAGTGCAGCTCGCCCCGGGCAAGCATGGGCTTAAGCAGGTTGCCCGCGTCCATGGAGCCCTCGGTGCGCCCCGCGCCCACAATGGTGTGCAGCTCGTCTATAAACAGCAGTATTTTGCCCTGCGAAGCCTTTACCTCGTTAAGCACCGCCTTAAGACGCTCCTCAAACTCGCCGCGGAACTTTGCGCCCGCTATAAGCGCTCCCATATCCAAAGAAAACAGGGTGCGGTCCTTGAGGTTTTCCGGCACATCGCCCTTGGCGATACGCTGGGCAAGCCCTTCGGCTATTGCCGTTTTACCTACGCCCGGTTCACCTATAAGGCAGGGGTTATTCTTGGATTTACGGGTAAGTATCCTTATGCAGTTGCGGATTTCCTCATCACGGCCTATTACCGGGTCCAGCTTCTGCTCCCGCGCAAGCGCGGTAAGATCCTGACCGTATTTTTTAAGGGCGTTATAGGTGCCCTCCGGATCGTCGCTGCGCACATGCTGAGTTCCCCGTACCTCCTTTATTGCATTAAGCAGCTTTTCCTGCGTTACTCCGGCGGACTTAAGCACCTCTCTTACCGTGCTGTCGGGATTCTTTACAAGCGCCAGCAGTATGTGCTCCACCGAAATGAAATCGTCCTGCATGGCCGCAGCCTCGTTCTGCGCCTCTCTTAAAGCGCGGTCCGCGTTTTGGGAAAGATAAACCTCGCTTCCGGCTCCGCTTACCCGCGGAAAGCCGTCCACGGCTCTTTCAAGGCCGGACACCGTAAGGCGCTCATCCGCCTTCATGCTTTTCCACAGCTCGCCGGCAAGACCGTCCTGCTGACGCAGCAGCGCAAGCAGCAGATGCGCCTGCTCGATGTACTGGTTTCCCTTATCCTTTGCTATGTTGCTCGCATCCTCTATTGCAGAAAGACTCTTTTGCGTAAATTTCCTTGCATCCATAAAAATCACTCCTTAATTTATAAACAGCAGAGCGGTTTATATTGTTGTTTTAACTCTCTGATTCTTCCCGTGCCTGCACTCTCTTGCGCGTATCAAAGCACCAAGCCGTATACTTACAGCGTTACTCCACGCCCCAGAATGTATTTGCCGTAGGCGTTTTTTACCGCCGACGCTGCGTCGGCAGATGCGCCTATCGCGCCGAAATAAGCCTTAAGGGCGGCGTCAAAGCCGGTGACATAGGCCGATATGAGCCTGCCGGCTTCTCCGCCCTGCGGGTTTTCCAGCTTGCGCACAAATCTTCCTCCGTCCACCGCATATGACCGTCCCGGCATATTGGCGCTTTCGTTTTCGCTCCACAGCCTGTAAAAGCCGTTCATATAAAGCAGCAGCCCGGAGTTCTGCGTGCGCAGCCACACCTTAAGCTCGCCCAAGTATCCCTTTGCCTCGCGGTAAAGCTCCACACGGTAATGCACATCGGGATTGTATTTGTAATCCAGCGATGAAACCGTGCGCAGTATTGCCGGGGAGGCCTGCTCTCCCACACGGAAGGCTGCCTGCGCGCGAAGCTGCTCGCCGGCAAGGGCAAGCGTGTTCTTCATGCGCATTTCGGGAGTGACATAGCTGACATATTCGGCAAGTATCTGGTTTATAAGAGCGGACCTGTTGGCTCCGCGCTCCTTTGCCATTCTGTCCACCGCCGCCACGACATTTTCCGAAAGCACCAGTGAATATACCTCTTTTTTCATCTCTCTCCCGCCTTTCAGTGCGAGCAAATTGTACGCCTGTTTATATAATTTGTCAAGCAATTTATATAATTAAAACTACGAATTTTTGTAAATATTGTGTGTATTTTGTGTGAACAAAAATAAACCGGCGCGGCGCCGGCGGAAAAAACAAACGGGTGGAAACAGCGTAGGCAGGCGATGGAATGTCCGGCGGCAGGGGAGGAAACAGCGGGCGCGCAAGGCCCGAAAACGGGCGCATAACGGCAAAAGCGCAGCCTTGCGCCTTGCGGGCATACGCCTCAATAGCGGCGCACCGTAAGCTGCACCGTAAGCTGAGAATACGGGCAGCCGATAACCCGGTCGATAAGCAGGGCGTCACACTCAAAGCCGGCAAGCAGCTTATAAAGCTCCTGCTCAAGGGCGGCGGAATAATCCTCCGGGCTGCCGGGGGAGGTGAAAAGTGCATCGGCCTCCACGGTTATGCACCTGTTTTCCCGGCTGAAGCGGCGCACCGTCTGAAGCTGCGCGCTGATGCCCCCCGCCGTGACGGAGCCGGAGCCGGAGGGGTAAAACAGCATCGCCCACAGCGCCGTCTGCGCCGCATCCAGCTGCTGCACAAGCACGCCGTCCTTCAGAATCACCGCGCCGTCCAGATACGCGCCGTTATTATCCGTAACACGGGGCAGCACAAGGGGAGTGCCGTCATAAAGGGCGGTGAGGCAATCGGACAGCGAGGCGCGGGGGTTGTAGGTCTTTGACGAGGAATTAGCAAGCAGTGTGGGCAGAGTCTGATCCTTTACCATTGCCGCAGCGTTGTCGGCGGCGCACAACAGCACATCGCCGGAGGGCAGCGGCCATTCAAGGAAGGTGAACATGGGGTCGCCTATGCCGTCTGAGAGCACCTCCTTCCCCAGCACCACCGCGCCCAGAAGGGAATAGTTTACCGTTTCATAGCTGTACCCCGCCTTTTTGCCGGTGGCTTCCCCGATATTTATCCCCTGCGCCGAAAGCTCCTTGAAGGAAATGCTTTCGCCGTCATACATATAATAAAGGCCGCTTTCGGTGTACAGCCCGCTGGACGGGTCAAGGTCTATTCCCACCGTTACGGGATGCGCGCTTTTTTCAATGGGCTGAGCGCCGCAGGCGCAAAACGCGCCCGACAGCAGAAAAAGCAGGGCGCACAGGCCCGCCGAGGCAGCTTTTTGCAATGCTTTAATCATATTTTCTCCTTTTTACAAAGCGCGCGTATGCTCACCGGCACGGGGCGGCATATAAGCGGGCGGCGCTGCCGTTTATCACAGGCTTTGTATAATGCCGCGCATAAGCAGCGCCGCCGCCAGCACGAGGGCGCATATTCCGGGGCGCAGCCACTTGCTTTTTATTACCTCCTCCGCCGAGGCAAGCGCCGCCCAGCTGAGGTTGACGGCGGGCTTGAGCATGACCAGGCTGAAGCTTATGCTTGCAAAAAACAGGCGCATGTTAAGCAGCACCGTGCCGCTTTTAAGCACGGTAAGGGCGGCGTAGCTCTCTCCGGCGCAGGCCTTGTCCCCAAGCACTGCAATGCATACGGCGGTAATAAGGGCATAAACGGCGCAGGACAGCACCAGTGCCAGCAGCATGGAGCGTTTTTTTACGCCGCGACTGGCAAGGGCAGGCACCGTCATTATGCCGGAAAAAAACGGAAGCACCCCCAAAGCCGCCTCAAGCGGCTCCGACAGGCTTGCCGACAGCCGCTCCGTGCGCCCCTGCGTCAGGCTGAGCAGCTGCATAAGGGTTATAACGGCAAGGCAGGCAAAAAACATAAGATTAAGCCCGCACACCGTATGCTCGGTGGCAATACAGAAATACAGCACCCCCGCCGACACCGCAATAAGCAGCACCGGCTCCGCTCCGGGAAGCATAAGATCCCGGCACAGCACGGACGCAAGGCAAAGCGCACAGGCGGCAAGAAAGGCGCACAGCACCGCATAGACCACGCGAAGGCACTGCATAAGGGTATCGGGCAGCCTTATAAGGGAGGCGTGGTACAAAAACAGAAATACCGCCGCAAGCAGCGGCAGCACCATAATGGGCACAAGCCATCCGCCGCTGCCCGCCCTTGCGGCAAGCGAGGGCACAAGAAATATGCCGCTTCCCAGCAGCGCTCCGAAAAGGGAAAAGAAGCCCGCTCCGTGTTCTTTCATTTTTCATCTCCGGATATAAATATATAATGTATGCCAAGCACCGTGCGCAGGTATCGGTTCTGCCCGCCGTACGCGTTCCTCCGCCCCGTCCCGGCGTGCGGCGCTGACGCTTTTTGTCTTTCCCTAACGGCGCGACCCGGTTCTTTTTGACATTTTCAGCGCCAGCTCGTCCGCCGTTACGCAGCCCCGCTTTGCGCGTATGGGCAAATAGGGGTACGATGCCGAGGTAAGGGCAAGCAGGCGCGCAAAAAGCGCCACAAGGGCAAGCCCGGTGCCTATCAGCCCCAGCGCCGCGGAAAACAAAAGCACTATAAGGCTTACATGGCGAAGCGCGATATTAAGCGGATAATTCGGCACGGAATAGCCGCTTACCGACGAGGTTATAACCACCAGCAGCGTCAGCTCGCTTGCCACCCCGGCTGTTACCAGCGCCTGCCCCAGCACTATGGAGCCGAAAATGCCGATGGTGCCGCCCACGGTGGAGGGCAGCGCCACCCCCACCTGAAATATAAGCGCCACCAGCACCCAGGTTATAAGCACCTCCGGCAGCAGGGAAAGCGCAATCTTGCTTTCCGCCTCTATCACAAGAGCGGTGACCTCCGGGGGCAGCAGGGCGCGGTTATAATTCAGCAGCGCCACATACAGCCCGGGCAGGGTTATGCACAAAAGCGCGCCGATAAACCGCAGAAGCGTCATGGCGCGGGCAAGCGCCGAGGCTACGGAGGCATCGTTTGGGGATTCAAACAACTCCCACAGCGTGGTGGGGAAGCATACCGCTACGGGCTGTCCGTCCATAAGCAGCACCACCCGCCCCTTGGGCAAAAGGGAGCATACGGTGTCGGGGCGCTCGGTCAGCTTCTGCGTGGGAAACACCGAGCGCGGGCTTACTGCGGGCAGTATGTCGCGCACGGTAAGGCACAGTCCGCCGTCCAGCTTTTCTATGGTTTTTGTAAGCTTGTCCACAAGCGGCAGCATATCATCATCCATCCACAGAAGATAGCACTTGGTTTTCCCGCTGCCGGCAAACACGGTGCGCACTCCCAGCAGCTCGGAGCGTATGCGCTTGCGGATAAGCCCCAGGTTTTCCCCCACCGACTCGGTAAAGCCGTCCCTTGCGCCCAGTATGGTTTTGTCTATGGCGGGCTCCTCCACGCTTCGCGAGGGCAGCCTGCGCACATCCACCGACAGACAGCCCGCTACGCCGTCCACAAACAAAAGCGTCATGCCGCCCGCCAGCTCCGCAGGCGCCTGATCAAGAGAGGACAGCACGGTTATCTGCCCCGCCGAGGTAGCGCTGCGGCGCACCTGGTCAAGGTCCTTATCCCGCACCGCCATATGCATAAGCCGGGCTATGACATTCTGCTCCAGCAGCTGCTGGGAAACCGTGGTTTCCGTAAAAACCACGGCGCATTCCGTGTTTCCGCTGTATATGCGGCGCAGCTTGCAGTCCGACGCACGCGACATATACTCCCGCAAAAAGGCAAGGTTTTTGTTTATATCCTTATAAAAGCCCATTGCCGCCTCCGTTATAAATGCTTTGCCGTAAAAGCGTTTGCCGGATATATCCCGGCAGTATTTTTGCTGTAAGGATTATTGTTCCCTTTTTGCCGGTTTATACAATTTATTTTTTCCGCCTGCGGCGCGGCCCGCGTGCATGAGAGCGCGCCGTTTAATGCCCGAATTACATAAAGCGCAGCAAAAATTAATTAAATGTGAAATTTTCCGACGCTGCCCGAAAATTTCCAAAAAGACGGTTGACATATATTTTCAAATGAATATAATATGCAATGAATCTGTTAGCAAGCTAACATATTTTTACGGAAACAAAATCCGCCCGCACACGGTTTCGGGCAGTGATTCCGGGAGGTGACCTTCGTGGAAAGAGAGAACACCGTAGGCTTTCAGGTGCGCACGCTTTCAAACATGATACGGCGCACCATGGATGAGTATTCCTCCAAGAAATACGCCGACGAGCTTACGGGGGTGCACGGCTGGGTACTGGGGTATATGTACAGCCGGGAGCAGGAGAACAAAGCGGTATACCAGCGCGATATGGAGCGGGATTTCGGCGTGCGGCGCTCCACCGTTACAAAGCTTGTGCAGCTTATGGAGAAAAACGGCCTCATAGAGCGCGTTGGGGTAAAGGACGATGCGCGTCTTAAGCAGCTTAAGCTTACTCCGCGCGGACGGGAGCTGCATCTGTGCGTTATAAACGATATTGAGGATATGGAGCGCAGCATGTGCCGGGGCATTCCGCCCGAGGATATGCAGACCTTTTTCTCGGTTATAACGGCAATACGGGAAAACCTGCGCTCTGTCGGCGCAGCAGAGGAGGAAGCCCGCCCCTGCATCGAAGGCCAAAACAGGGGCAAAAGCGGCAAAACAAAAAGCGCGCCCTCGGCAAAAAATGCAGATAAAGGAGCAGATAAAGGAAAGGAGAGATCCGAAAAGGCGGATCGGAAGGCAATATGATAAAAAAACTGGCACGCAGCGTGCGGGAATTCAAGGCCGCTGCAATAGCCACCCCGATAACCGTAACCTTTGAGGTTATAATGGAGGTGGTCATACCCACCCTTATGGCGGCGCTCATTGATAAAGGCGTCGAGGGCGGGAACATGAACTATATACTTAAAATGGGGCTTATTCTGGTGGGCTGCTGCGCGCTGTCCCTTACCTTCGGCGCATTGGCGGGCAAGTTTGCCTCGGAGGCGTCGGCAGGCTTTGCACGCAACCTCAGGCACGATATTTTCAATAAAATACAGGATTTTTCCTTTTCAAACATTGATAAATACTCCACCTCCAGCCTTATAACAAGGCTGACCACCGATGTTACCAATGTGCAGAACTCGTTTCAGATGATAACCCGCATAGCGGTGCGCTGCCCGATGATGCTGATATTTGCAATGGTGATGTCCTTCAGGATAAATGTGGAGCTGTCCCTTGTGTTTGTGGCGGCGCTGCCCGTACTGGGCGTGGGGCTTTATTTTATAATGACCCGCGTGCATCCGGTGTTTACCCGCGGCTTCAAAAAGTACGATAAGCTAAACAGCGTGGTGCAGGAGAACCTGCGCGGCATAAGGGTGGTAAAATCCTATGTGCGCGAGGATTTTGAGGATAAAAAATTCAAGAAGGTATCCGGCGAGATATACACCGATTTTGTGAAAGCGGAAAAGATTCTGGCCTTCAATATGCCCCTTATGCAGCTTGCCGTATACGCCTGCATGCTGCTTATATGCTACTTCGGCGCAAAGCTTATAGTGGGCAGCGGCTCCACCGTTATGACGACGGGTCAGCTTATGAGCCTTATGACCTATACCATGCAGATACTTATGAGCCTTATGATGCTTTCCATGGTGTTTGTAATGATAACCATGAGCCGGGCAAGCGCCGAGCGTATAGTGGAGGTGCTGGATGAACAATCCGATATAGTATCCCCCGAAAATGCGGTAAAAACCGTGGCAAACGGCGATGTGGATTTTGAAAATGTATGCTTTTCCTATTCCAAGGAACGCGACACGCAGGTGCTTAAAAACATAAACCTGCACATAAAGGAGGGGCAGACGGTGGGCATAATCGGCGGCACGGGCAGCTCGAAATCCAGCCTTGTGCAGCTTATTCCCCGCCTGTATGACGCCAAAGAGGGCTGCGTTAAGGTGGGCGATATAGATGTAAAGAATTACGACCTTGATGCGCTCCGTCACGGCGTGGCGATGGTGCTTCAGAAAAATGTTCTCTTCAGCGGCACCATAAAGGAAAACCTGCGCTGGGGCAATGCGGAGGCTACCGATGAGGAAATAGAGCACGCCTGCAAGGTGGCCTGCGCGGACGAATTCATAAAAGCCTTCCCCGACGGCTACGACACCTACATTGAGCAGGGCGGCACCAATGTTTCCGGCGGACAGAAGCAGCGTCTGTGCATAGCCCGCGCACTGCTGGCCAAGCCCAAGGTGCTTATAATGGACGATTCCACCTCGGCGGTGGACACCCATACCGACGCCATGATACGCCAGGCCTTTGCAAACGAGCTGCCCAAAACCACCAAGATAATCATTGCGCAGCGTCTTTCCTCGGTGCAGGATGCCGATATGATAGTGGTTATGAACGAGGGCGCACTTGAGGCCGTGGGTACCCACGACCAGCTTATGCAGAGCTGCGCCATATACAAAGAGGTTTACACCTCGCAGAACAGAGGAGGCGAGCAGAAATGATGCACGGCGGAAGACGGCCCGGCCCCGGCATGGGTGCAAAGGGCAAAAAGGCCGACAAGAAAACAATAGTGCGCCTGCTTTCCTATATGAAGGAATACAAGCTTCATCTGATACTGGTGGCGCTGGGGATAATCATAAGCGCGGTAACCGGCGTTATAGGCTCCACCTTTATCAAAACCATGATAGACACCTATATCGACCCGCTGCTTGACGGAGTGAAAAACGGCATCGCGCCGGACTACACAAACATGGTGCTTGCCATAATACGCATGGCGTGCATATACCTGATAGGCCTGCTTTGCACCTTCGGCTACAACCGGCTGATGGTAACGGTGGCTCAGGGCGTGCAGAAAAAGGTGCGCGACGGCATGTTTGAGCACATGCAGACCCTGCCCATAAAATATTTTGACACCCACTCCCACGGCGATGTCATGAGCTGCTACACCAACGATACCGACACGCTGCGCCAGCTTATATCGCAGTCCGTGCCGCAGCTGTTCTCCTCGGCGGTAACGGTAATATCGGTGTTTATAACCATGTGCATCACCAACATATGGATGACCCTTATCGTGCTGCTTATGACGGCGGGCACAATGTGGATAGCCAAGGTGATAGGCGGCAAGAGCGGCAAATTCTTTGTTCAGCAGCAGAAATCCCTGGGCAATGTAAACGGCTACATTGAAGAGATGATGAACGGCCAGAAGGTAGTAAAGGTGTTCTGCCACGAGGATGTATGCCGCAAAGAGTTTGACGAAAAGAACGACGAGCTTTGCCGCAACGCCACAAAGGCCAATGTATTTGCCAACATTCTTATGCCCATAATGGGCAATCTCGGACACCTTCAGTATGTAATGCTTGCCATAATCGGCGGCGCCATGGTGCTGGGCGGCGCCGGCGGGCTGACCCTGGGCGGCGTAGCGGCGTTTTTGCAGCTGTCCCGCTCCTTCACGCAGCCCATAAGCCAGGTATCCTCCCAGATGTCCTCCATAATCATGGCGCTTGCCGGAGCCGAGCGTATATTTGCGCTTATGGATGAGCCATCGGAGAAGGACGAGGGCTATGTTACCCTTGTAAATGTCAAAAACGAAAACGGCGCTCTTACGGAAACCGCGGAGCGCACGGGTCTGTGGGCATGGAAGCATCCCCACGGGGACGGCACTCTTACCTACACCCCCCTTGCGGGCGATGTACGGCTTGTGGATGTGGACTTCGGCTACACGCCGGATAAAACCGTGCTGCACGATGTAAGCGTGTATGCCGAGCCCGGGCAGAAAATAGCCTTTGTGGGCGCGACCGGCGCGGGCAAAACCACCATCACCAACCTTATAAACCGTTTTTACGATATTGCGGACGGCAAGATACGCTATGACGGCATAAACATAAACAAAATACGCAAGCCGGATCTGCGGCGGTCGCTGGGCGTGGTGCTTCAGGATGTCAACCTTTTTACCGGCACCGTTATGGAAAACATTCGCTACGGACGGCTGGATGCCACCGATGAGGAATGTATTGCCGCAGCAAAGCTTGTGGATGCGGACGGCTTTATCCGCATGCTGCCAAACGGCTATCAGACCATGCTCTCCGGCGACGGCTCCGGGCTTTCTCAGGGGCAGCGCCAGCTGCTCTCCATTGCCCGCGCGGCTGTGGCGGACCCCCCGGTTATGATACTTGACGAAGCCACAAGCTCCATTGATACCCGCACCGAGGCCATTGTGCAGCGCGGCATGGATAACCTTATGAAGGGCAGAACCGTGTTTGTAATAGCCCACAGGCTTTCCACCGTGCAGAACGCCGATGTGATAATGGTGCTGGATCACGGTCATATAATAGAAAAGGGCTCTCACGAAAAGCTGATAGCCCAGAAGGGTCAGTATTACAGGCTTTACACCGGTGCCTTTGAGCTGGAATAAGCCGCAAAAGCAAAAAAACACCCCATTGTGGCAAGGCCGTAAAGACAGCCGCTTACCCCCGGAGAGTATATTCTCTCCGGGGGATTTTGTTTGTATTTACACTGAATTTTTAATTTTTATGCTTGTTTTTTTGCTTATTTTTTTGCTTATTTTTTTTGCTTTTCGCAGGGATGTGTGGTATAATATATATATAAATACAGAAGGAGTCCCGGCGCGCATATGCGTGTGCGGGCTGTATTTTCGCCCCGCATCGGTATTTACTGTGCCGCCCCTTCTGCAGAAAATTAAAATTCCAAGGAGGAGCAACAGATGAAAAAGTGGATTAAGCCCGTAAGTCTTGTGCTGGCACTTTGCGTATTCCTGCTTGCCATGCCTATGGTACTGGCGGCGCCCGCCGTGCCCACAACGCAGTGGAAGGATTATGCCGCAACCGAATTTGCGGGCGGCACAGGTACTCAGGAGGACCCGTACCTTATTGAAACTGCCGAGCAGTTTGCCAAGATCGCCGCGGATGTTTCCAACCGCATCTACCATAACGGTGATTTTTTCCGTTTGGAAAACAATCTTGACCTGAGCGCTCACAGATGGAACCCCATCGGTCAATACAACTGGCTTTCGGACGGCAGCACCGTAAGCAACTATTTCGGAGGCTTTTTGGACGGAAACAACAAGACCGTAACCGGCCTTATTGTGGATGAACGCGAGGATAAATACGCAGCCGGTCTTTTCGGCGCCGTCAGCAACCCCTCGAAAACCCGCACCGTCGGCGTTAAGGACCTTACAATAAGCAATGCCGATATCCGTGCAACCGACAAAGAGCAGAATGTATCCTATGCCGGTATTCTCATCGCCTTTGCCATGACAAACGACGGCTGCACCATTGATGTTACCAATGTCAATGTTTCGGGAAAAATCAGTTATGACTACACTAACACTGCCGATGGCGGCGCTCCCGCCGGCGGTATGTTCGGCTCCGCAAACCGCCTTACCGTTAAGAACTGCAATGTCACCGACATTGAGATAACCGGCACCAACAACTGCGGCGGCTTTGTGGGAATGGACTGCGGCTCCACTTACGAAAACTGCACCGTAAAGGGCAGCCTTAACGGCATGTGGGCTATGGGCGGCTTTGTAGGCTATGCCAGCACCGCCGGCAGCGGCAAGGAGGACGGCTCCGTTTTCACCCGCTGCTTTGCCGATGTCAATGTTACCGCCAGCGACTGGAACGCCGGCGGCTTTGCAGGCCTTGCGGAATATGCGCGTATTGAGAACTGCGTTGCCGCGGGCAATACGGAAAGCACCGTAAACGGATGGGAACCCCGCGTGGGCGGCTTTGTCGGCAATGTTTTTGAAAGCGATGTAAAGAACGGCCACTTCACCGGCAGCGTTTCCTCCGCCTCGGAGGATTGGGAAGCCGGCGCATTCCTCGGCTATTACACAAGCGGCACTCTTACCGACTGCTCCTATGACAAAGCCAAGGCAGACGGCCTTAAAAACATCGGCGCCTTCGACAACGCTGCCCCGGAATTCACCGGCAGCATTGACGGCGAGGAAACAAACACCGTAAATAAAAACATCTGCGAGGATTACTATCAGGGTCACGATTTCGGCACCGAGCTGATTACGGACAGCGATGCAACCTGCACCGTTCCCGGTAAGAAATCGCACCACTGCGTGCGCTGCGACGAAAGCGACGGACAGTATGTGGAATTCGGCGGCGAAGGCCATGTATGGGAGGATCACTACACCGTTGATCAGGCTGCCAGCTGCACCGAACCCGGCAGCGAATCCGTTCACTGCGCCAACTGCGACGCCGTGAAGGACGCCCGCGAGATACCCGCCACCGGGCACGACTATCAGTGGGTAATCGACAAGGAAGCCTCCAAAACAGAGGCCGGCAGCAAGCATGAGGAATGCACGGTATGCCATGACAAAAAGGCCCCGGTAGAGATTCCCAAGGAAACTGCCGATAACAACACCGTTGCTGCGGCTTTTGCTGTTACTGCTCTCTTTGCGTTAGCAGCCGTATTTGCGGCAAGCAAGAAGAGAACCGCCCGCATTCGGTAAACCTCAGCATAAACGCATATACTTATGGCCCTGCCTCTGCGGCGGGGCTTTTTTATACATTTTTCCGGCACGCCCGGTCAAAAATATCTTATCGTTTACGGCACAAATATATTATACGGCACAAAACACGCGTTATTGTTTTTTTGTGACTTAATTTTTCGTAATTAAATTATTTCATAAAAGGAGATTTGCTGTATAATATGTTTGAAAATATCAATTGGATGGTTTCCAATATCTTTGCGGCATCAAACGATGACTTCGTTATACGGGAAAACGAAAGCCCAGAGGATATTGAAACAAGCAGCGGCGTTGCCGCAACGGATGAAAAAACGCGTACCTGCGCGCTGTGTGCAGCCCTTAACAATACGGTTTTTCGCAATGACAATAAGCCGGAATATTATCACCCCCATTGCAAGTGTAAAATCACGAAGTACACGCTGAACAAGGTGGTTTTTGATTTTCCTATAAGAAAAATCACCGGATATTTATTCAAGAATGAAAATAAAAAAGCCATGATGCATTCCATGGGCTATATACCCGATGATTACCGGGAGGTATACGAGCTTATAAAGCGCGAAACGGAAAAAAGCTATTTATCCTCCGGCTACACCCTGAACAGGCTGGACATTCACGGACAGCGTTTTACGGTAAAAATAGTTCTGAGAGGGAAACGGGAGCATCTGGGCGAATACTTTAACTGTCACACCGGCTGTATGGCATGGCCGTACGGCAAGATAAAAATTACCACACCGTTAATAAAGGACTAAGGGGAGGAAATACATATGCAGTGGTTGGACGCAGTCCGGGTCACTACGGACAAATATGAAAACGAAGGGGTAAAAAAGGGGGACATAGGCGTTATAATTCTGTCCGAAATAAGGGCTAATACCTATGAGGTGGTTTTCAGCGACAAGGACGGCAGGGATTATGCGCAAATCGAAATTTTTGTCGGCGATCTTGAATTTGTAAGAACCACCAATGTAACCGACGAGGATATACTGGAGGATCTGCCGGGACACGACCCGAACTGGTGGTGCAAGGTGGAGGACGGTTATATATTAAACCTTAAGGGAGAGAGAAAAAACAAAATCCCCTACGATTACGATTCCTGAAAAATAAAGCAAAAAGAGCGCACCGTGTCTGTACGGCAGATACGGTGCGTTCTTTGCTGTATTATATTCCCGGCGGGCACAGCCGCAAAAGAATCGGCATCCGGCACTGTCAAAAAAAACTTTCCAGTATGCGCTGCACATCCTCCACCGTTTCTATGGAATTCATTTCGCCCCGAAGCGCGGCCGCCCCCTTCATTCCCCGCGTATAGCTGCACAGATGACGGCGCATCTGCCGCATTGCCGCATCCCCCTTAAGCTCACAGAGAGCCTGCGCATGGCGCAGTATTACCTCCTTTTTTTCCTCCGCCGTCGGCGGAGTATAGCTGCGCCCCTCAAGATAGGCCGATATCTCCTCAAAAATCCACGGGTTTCCCTGCGCGGCGCGTCCCACCATAACGGCGGCACAGCCGCGCGAAAGCATATCCTCGGCCGACGGTCCGTCCGCAACATCTCCGTTGCCTATAACCGGTATGTCAAGGGCATGGGCAACCTGCGCAATAATTTCCCTGTCCGCGCTTCCGGAATAGCCCTGCTCCTTTGTGCGGCCGTGTACCGTCACTGCGGCGGCTCCCGCCTTTTGCGCAAGCAAAGCTATCTCCAGCACATTTTTATGCGCCTCATCATAGCCCGCACGCAGCTTCACCGTAACCGGCTTTTTTACCGCCGCCACGGTTTCCCTTATTATGGCATAGGCAAGCCCGGGACGCAGCATAAGCGCGCTTCCCTCGCAGTTCCCGGTTATTTTGCGTGCGGGGCAGCCCATATTTATATCTATCAGATCAAATTCTTCAAGCTCCGGCGCCGCGGCCTGACGCGCTATTGTTTCCGGGTCGCTTCCGAAAAGCTGCACTCCGCAGGGATAATCCCCCGATGCCAGCAGCACCCTTGTGTGCCTGTTGCCGTACGCCAGCCCCTTGGCGCTTACCATTTCGCTGTAAACAAGCCCTGCGCCCATGCGCACGCACTCGTCGCGAAACGGCCTGTCCGTCACTCCCGCCATAGGCGCAAGAAATATGTTGTTTTTTGTCTGCAATGTGCCTATTTTCATTTATCTCTCCCGTTTTCCGCCGCATACGCGCCGCAAAACAAACCATACACGGTAAATATATATTCGTTATATCACGGTTATATTGTATATCAAAACCGCATATTTGAAAAGCGGCGGCATCGCTTATGCCTCTTCTTAAGGAAAAATTATAACCCCGCGCCCCCGGTTTTCCCTGTTGACAAAGTAACCGCGGTGTATTAAAATCAACATACGGTTTTGTTTTTGTTTTAACGGAAAGCGAGGCTTTTTCATGGGCTATTGCACCAAATGCGGCGCGCCTCTGTCCGGCGAGCGGTACTGTTCCCGCTGCGGCGCACCCGTTTTGCCGAATGTATCCGCGCCCCAAAAGGGGAAAAGAGGGCTCAGCATAGCCGGCATGGTAATAGGCATATGCACAAATGTGCTGCTGTTTACCACCTGCTGCACATACTCCCCGCTGCTTACCGTTTTATTCTTCCTTTGTGCAGTCACCGGGCTTATAATAAGCATTTTCGGTAAGGTAAACGAGCCCGGCGGACGCGGCTTTGCCATAAGCGGAATAATTCTGTGCGCTGTGGCGGTATGTATTTCCCTTGTTATTGTAGCGCTGCTTATTGCCGATATGCTTGACCACTTCGGCATTGCCCCTGCCGATAAGCTGCCCATGATATTTTATATAGCTTAAATTTGCCCGGGCGCTTTTACACTTAATTCCGTCAAAAATTGCCACAACCGCCCCCGACGCGCAAAATACCGCGCTTTCAGGCACGGCGGTTATTATATCCACACCCCGTATCATCGGAGAAAGGAATCATTATATGAAATATTGCATACACTGCGGCGCTCCCGTAGAGGACAACGCAAAATTCTGCACCGAGTGCGGAGGCAAGCAGGAGCTTCAGGATCAGCCGGACTCCGCTGCCGGCTCTGCCTATACCGGCGGCAATAACGCTTCTTATACCGGAGGCAACTCTCAGCCGTATACCGGGGGCAGCAATGCAGCCTATAACGGCGGAAATTCACAGCAGTACACCGGCGGAATTCCTAATTACACGGCTCAGCCCTTTACGCCCCCGCAGGCTCCCGACCCCCTGGCAAACAAGGCGCGCTGGACCTCAATAGTTTCCCTTGTTACGGGAATTCTCTCCTTCCTTATGTGCTGCTGCTTCAATGTGGGCAACACATGGGTGGATGTTTTCGTAACGCTGCTGCCGGGCGTTGCCGCCATCGTATTCGGAATACTCTCCGTTCATTTCAAGGCAAAGGGCGGCAGCAAGACCATGGCGGTAATAGGCATTGTTCTGGGTTCTCTTTCCGTGGTTGCCGCTCTTATAGTCCTTATTATGTATCTTACCGGGTTTTCCGACCGCATGAATAATTTCTGGAGCTCCTGGTTTGAACAGCTGCCCATGGAGTAAAAATGCGCATTGTAACGGATACCGGCTGCCGCAAAAGCCTGTTTCTGCGGATATTTGTTATTGCTCTTCCCATTGCCGCCGCTTTGCTGTGCATCGTTTTTGCACGGGATATCAGCGCATTGGGAGCGCTGCTGCCGCAGTGCTTTCTTCGCTCCCGGCTCGGGCTTTGGTGCCCCGCCTGCGGCAACACGCGTGCCGTGCAGCATCTGCTTGCGGGCGATATTATCGGCTCGCTTCACTATAATATAACCCCTGCGGTGCTTATAATAATTGCCGGCTTATTTTGGACGGAGCTTATATTTTTTGCCTTCGGAAAGCGTCTGCGCCTTTATCCGCGAAGGCCTGCCTTCAGCTATATCCTGCTGTGCGCCATGCTGGCTTACTATGTGCTGCGCAATTTTATACCCGCAATGCGTCCCTTATGAATTTTTGCGCATGTGCCGCTTTTTCGTATCTGTTTTTATTTTCAGCGCTTTTGCCGTCCTTCGGACGGCTTTTTGTTTTTTATAGCGTCCTATACGCTTTGTTCTGCGCTTTTTACCTTAAATATCTGCCCGCGAAAAGATATGCGGCAGCATAAGGGGCTGCACGGCCGCTTTATACAGGCGCGCCGCAGGCGCTTTTTGCCCGAAGCAGCCTTGGCTGCAAAGGCGCAAAAAGCGCATAGCCGGACGGCCGAAACAAAGTGAAGGCCTCACGGCCGGGGCGCAGCCCCGGCGCGCCGGATGCAGCGCAAATGCGGCATTGTTTATTCGCGCACCCGTGTTTTTTGCGTCCCCGCAAAAGGGTATTAAAAAAAGCGAAAAATACAGCGTTTTTTTGCCGTTTTTTTCGCTTTTTATGCTTGTTTTTTACCGTTTTTTTATACTTTTTTACGAATCCGCATCCGTCAAAAAGCCCCTGATCAGCCTACATAGCGGAAGCTCATGCGTCCTATGGGCAGGGAACAGCCGGTAACATAGTAATCCATTATGTCCTCGCTGTTTTCCACATTATCGGCAAGCTTGAAATAGAAGCTGTTATTGTTTGCCTCAAGCCCCAGCACGCTGCGGGCAACGGTTATGAGCATAACATTATCCTTTACCGTAACCTCGGCCTGCCCGCAGGAGGTTGTTTTCATGCTTTCGTCCAACTTATCCACACTGCCCTGAGAGGAACGGTTTATTACATACTCATAGCCCTCCCAGCCCTTTAAGGAAAGCTCTCCCGTGCCGATGAACAGGTTCATCCATGTTTTTTCCTCACGGGCGGTAATTGCATTTTCGCACTTTATCATAAAGTAAATATTGTCTTTGTCGGTTACCACGCGTATTTCCTTTGCGTTATTGCGTGCCGCCGCGGTTACATAGTGTACGGTTTCGGGCTTTCCGTCCTCGTCGCGCGCCTCGTTTACCGCCTCATACTTACGGAACACCGCCTTTACGCCGTTCCAGTCAAAATCCGCGCCGGGGGTGACAGAATCAAATTTTCCGGCAGGCACTTCCGTCTTTTTGTATTTGCGGATGTTGTCCGTCATCTGCATATAAAAGGCATCATTGCAGCCGCCCTTCATGGGCTCTATATCGCGGGAATACTCCAAATTTACATTGTCCACAAACGCATATTCTCCGCCCCATTCTTGCTTGGTCATGGTCCATTCGTTCCAGCCGCCCACAAATATCATATCCGGGTCGCGGTCCAGCGCTCTGTCCCAGTTAAGCTGGAAGAAGGTGCCCTTTTCAACGTTTTCGCTTATGTTTTGTCCGCTCTGAGGATCCCAGCCCCGTCCCCAGTTTGTGGTATGCCCTGTAAGAGAATAGGAGTAGGGGCAGCCCACATGCGCGGAGGGGGAGACCGTCATGGCGCTGAACTTGCCGTGATAGGGTATGGGATATTTCCACTCAACCCAAGCTATGCTGTCGTTGTACATTCTGTATTCGTTGGGCCACTCCGGTCTTACAAAGGTAAAGAAGTTTGCAATTTCATCATTATATTTTGACGGATTGTACGGGCCTCCCGTAGCCTTAATATCATCCTTTGCCTCGGTATAGGCGATTATCATGGGCTTGCCGTCATAGGTATACCAGCCATTGGGACAATAGTTTGCGCTGTAAACATCCTTATAGAGGCGCTTTACCACCTGCATGCTTTTATAGTGAGTATAAAAGGTCAGCCGCGGGGGATTAAAGCCCTCCTTCTGAAGCTCATCTATGCAGGAAAGCACTGTTTTTGCCACAGCGGAAAAGGCTATTCCGTTTGTTGCGTCAAAGCAGATATAATCCACTCCCGCAAGCCCCAGCATACGCAAATGACGGCGTATTACCCATTTATCCTGGGAATGATAGTACCCGAAAAGGGGCTCATCCCAGTAGTGATCCTGATAAGCAGGGCTGATATCCGGGTTCACATCCTTCAGGCTTGTAAGCAGCTTAAGTCCGTTTTCCATTTTGAGAATCTCGGTGTTGTTATAAACGCCCGTGGTGGATTTTTCGCTGAACCACGGCCAATAGAATATTCCCACCTGCTTGCCCTTGCGATCCTCTCCGCCCGCTTCAAAGGTGCGGCCGAACTGATCGATGCCTATAAGGGTGTTGGTATTATAGCCTCCGCCGTAAAAATCCGCCAGCTTTTCCGCCTCCGTACGGGTATCGGGAGTAGCCGTCGGCTCGTTTGTCGCCGTCTCATCGGCGGCAGTAACGTCGGGCTGCGACGCGCTCTCGGTCGGGGTTTGAGCAGGGGCGCAGGCTCCAAGCAGTATAAATATGATAAGAAGCACCGTTAAAAAACTTATTTTTCTTTTCATTCTTCCTGTGCGGCGCATCTTTCCCCATACGCCGCAAAATCCTTTCCTTTTTTTCTGTTAATTAAGCTTTTATTGACGATACGCGGCTATTGTATCATACTTTTTTCCTGCGGTACAGTGTTTTTTTTACAGTCTGTGTTCGAACTTTTCATGTTTGCAACAGAAATATAACATTATATACCGCATGGCCGGAATATGCTTGTTTTTGTTTGTTTGACGGTTTTATTTCAAATAATTTACTTATATACGGGCAATATAAGGCGCCGTCTATTGCTGATTATTAAATACGGAGCGCTTCTCAAAAGCAAGATCATGACAGGGAGTGACATTTTGTGCCGTATTGCGTCGCATTTTTAAGCTAACAAATATTTTTATCTGCGCATATATAAATTTTCCTTTATTTTTGAAGCATTTTCTGTTAGAATATAGTGTGATATATTTTAATTACGGGTGCATTAAATAAGAAAATACGGACGGTAAGTAACTGATGCTTTACATAATAGCAAATCTGCTCTCCGGCGGAGGAAGAGGCAAAAAGAATCTGACTGTCGTGGAGGCATATCTTAAGAGCGAAAACATTCCTTACCGTTTGCTTATATCTACATATGCCACCGAATCCATTGAACACGGCAAAAGATGCGCCGCGGATGACGAATGTACGCGTATTGCGGTGCTGGGCGGCGACGGAACCTTTAACGAAGCCGTAAACGGTCTGGGAGAGAGCAAAAAGCCGGTAGGCTTTATAGCAGGAGGCACGGGTAACGATTTTATGCGCGCCTCCGGGCTGCCGGCCGACCCCGTGGAAGCAATAAAGGTGGTGTTAAACGGCGAAATAAAACCCGTGGATATAATTCTTTTCGGCTCCCGCCGCTGCCTTAATGTGCTGGGAACGGGACTGGATGTGGAAATACTATCCCGTGCAAACCGTTACCGCCGCTTTTTTAAGGATAAAACCTCCTATCATATATCGCTGTTTGTAACGATACTGTGCTACAAAAACCGTACCTGTACCTTTTCGGTGGACGGCGGAGAGAAAAAAACCGTGCAGGCAATGATGGTTTCCATAGCCAACGGCCGTTACTGCGGCGGCGGACTGCCGGTTGCTCCCAAAGGGGATATGCACGACGGCAAGATAGATTTTGTGGTTATACGCAAGGTGAACCGTCTTAAGCTGCCCTATCTGCTTACGATGTTTCTCAAGGGCAAGCTGCTCACTCTTAAATGCACGGATTTTTATCGCTGCGAAAGGCTGAGCCTTGATGTTGCTCCGAAGATACCCATGAACTGCGACGGCGAGCTTATAGACTGTCTGCCGGCGGAAATATCCATTCTGCCGGGCGCGCTTAACTGCATAATGCCTAAAAAGCAATAATACCGGCGTTTTTTTGTAAAAGGGCAAAAAGCGAAGCAGCAGATGCGGCAAATAACGCAGCGGCAATCCCGGCCGCAGAGCGTCCAGAGTACCGTAAAAAGCGGTATCCGCCGCGTCAGAGAATACATATATTCTGCATACATTCAAGGGGTAATATAATTGTCGACATACAGAAGCCGGCGCCGTACCAAGCGTCTTATAAGAAACTGGATAATATTTTCCGTTATTCTTGCTATCGTTTTATCAATAGGGCTTTATTTTTTGCTGCGTCCCAAGACCCATGCAAGAATGGATGACCGCATAAGCCTTACCGATATAAGCCCCTCCTGCGAGATAATACCTTTTTCAAAGGGCTGCGTATATATAGATAAAACAAACGGCGAGCTTTACTATATTGATAAAAGCTCAAATAAGCTGTGGGGCTTTTCCGGAGTTACGCAGCAGATGCGCGCACAGGCAAGCGATAACCGATTGGCCGTATATGTTTCCTCCAAGCTGCAGCTTATATCAAGCGAGGGAGAGCTGCTGTACAGCCGGGTTTATAATTATCCCATCCGGGATGTACGGGTAAGCGACAATGTTGTTGTAATGCTTCAGACCCAAGGCGCACAGACCTGCCTTATTGTTACGGACAAAAACGGCGATATAAAAGATACCATAGTACAGCAGCCAAATCAGACCTTCCTTACCTACGGTATATTTTCCACCGATAATAAGTCCGTATGGCTGATATATGCCGATACCTCCTCCGTAACCCCGGTTTACCGTTTTGTTACCTACCGATATGAGGAAACAAAGCATATAACGGTTTCTTACAGTGAATTTGACCAGATAATTTACGCTCCGGTATTTCTTAAGGACCGCATAAGCCTTTTGGGAAGTCACGAGGTTATAAATATAGATTACACCGGCAAGGTGCTCTCCCGCACCCGCTGCGTGGGCTATGAAAGCAAAAATATTAACTACGGAAATGTTTCCAAAACCCTTATGCTGAGCACCGTTTCCGACTCTTTTGAAGCAAAAAAGCGTGTGCTTTGCATTCCGGACAGCGGAATTTCATATTTTATTGAGGAAAAGGACGAAATAATAGCAACCGCTGTTACCGAAAGATATCTTTACACCTTTACCCCGTCCGCGCTTTATTCTTATGATATTTCCTCACATTTCCGCACGGAATATCCGCTGCCGGAAATGGTAAGCTCGGTGTGTGTAAACGGTAAGCTGTGCTATCTTAAGGGGGATAAAGTATACAGACTGGAGCTGAAATAGTTTTTATATCTGTTAAATGATATAAGCCTTACCCTATAAAACGGAAAGGAAAATATACATGATAGTTTTAATTATAATTCTTCTTATGTTAATAGGCTGCCTTATAGGCTATTATAAGGGCTTTCTTAATACAATATGCAACATAGCCTCGTTTTTTCTTGCATGGCTTATTGCCCTTATGTTTTATGTGCCGCTTTCCCGCACTATAATGTCCACCTCCGATCTTGGACAGAAGCTGCTTTATCTCACTGCCGGTGCGGAAAAGCTTTCGGATATGTCGGTTGCAAATGTCGATGCCGCCTCCTTAAGCGCGGAAAGAATACATGAAATAATTTATTCCAGCAATCTGCCCCCGCAGATAACGGGAAAGCTGGAATACAATATACTGAATCAGACCTTTGCCGATCAGGGCATATATACAATGAGCGATTATTTCAATCAGACGCTTATAAATTTTTCCATGAACCTTATATGCTTTCTTATAATTTATTTTGCGATCAGAATAATATGTATATTTATTATAGAAATGCTTGATAAAACCTTTATCTTTCCCGTGCTTAAAAGGGGTGATTCCCTTATAGGCGCGGCCTTCGGGCTTATCTACGGTTTTATGATAGTATCAATTGTTTTTTCCGTAGTGCCGGTGGTATTTACGGTGGTGGATCTGTCGTCTATACAAAGCTCCATTGAAAATTCCTGGCTTGCAAACCTGTTTTATTCTCACAATATAATATCCGGCGTGCTTTCGGGAATTGTATAATTGTATAAATAAAGAGAAGCGGCAAACAGGCTGTACCGAATATTTGCTTTTAGCGCAATTTTAATCCGCTGTATTGTATAAAATACTGTATAATAAAGACGGCGAAACGGCATTAAGGCTTTTTTCGCTTAAAGGGAGGAATACATATGAAAGTAATTCTGGATCAGGATGTTAAGGGAACCGGCAAAAAGGGTCAGGTTCTTGAAGTAAGCGACGGCTTTGCCCGCAATTTTCTTCTTCCTAAAAAGCTTGCGCGCGAGGCTACCGCAAACAATATAGACACTGCCCGCCAGCAGCAGGCAGCGGCAGAGCACCGTGCCCAGATGGAAAAGGAGCAGGCCTTGAGCCTTGCAAAGCAGCTTAAGGAGCTGAGCGTTACCTGTTATATCAAAACGGGCAAGGATGACCGCGTATTCGGCTCCGTAACGGGAAAGGAAATAAGCGAAGCGCTTGCCGCACAGCACGGCATAAGCCTTGACAAGAAAAAAATATCTTGCCCCTCCATTAAAGCGGTGGGAGAATACACGGCCGAGCTTAAGCTGTATGCAAATGTATCCTCCACTCTTAAGGTGAAGGTGCTGGCAAAGGAAGCCTGATATATTTATTATACCCTAAAAAGCGCGGTAAAAGCTAATCCACATATTATAAAGGGCTTGTCCACACGGTTTTCCACAGGATATGCGGTGCGAAAAAGCCTTTATAACGGCGGTTTTCGCCTTTTTCCGTGTTTTCCACAGGTATTATGAATATTATTAAAGAATAATTATTTATTACTATTATATACGGGGGTTTTTATGAATTTTGCAGCGGACAAGTCTGTTATACTAAACAGCATAAACACCGTAACCAAGGCTCTTCCTCAAAAAACGGCGGTGGCCGTTATAGAGGGCATACTTTTTCAGATACAGGACGGAAAGGTAAAGCTGAGCTGCACCGATCTTTCCATGACGATAGAGGATTCCTTCGGAGCGGAAATATCCGATGATACTCCTATTGTATTAAACGGCAAGCTTATAGGCGAAATAGTAAGAAAAATGCCCAACGGGGAAATACGCATAAGCGGCAATGAGCAGGACGGCGTTGTTATATCCGGGCAGGGCAGCAAAATAAGCATTATGAGCATGAAGGCGGACGATTTTCCGCAGCTGCCGCATTTTACAAAGGCAAAAAGCTATTCTTTGCCGCAGGGATTGCTTAAACAGATGATAAACCAAACGATATTTGCTGCAGCCCCCGAGGGCTTTATACGGCAGATACTTACGGGCTGTCTGTTTGAAATAAGCGGCAATACCTTTAATATAGTGGCGCTGGATACCGTGCGTCTTGCACTGCGCAGTGCCGAAATTGAAGGGGAAAACGAGCCTTTAAGAGCGGTGGTGCCGTGCAGCGCGCTTAATGAAATAAGCAAGATACTATCCGATGAGGATACCCCGGTTGAGGTTTATTTCAACAAAAGCAATGCGCTTTTTTCCGTGGGCAGCACAAATGTATTTACAAGGCTTTATGAGGGAGAATATCTTAAATATCAGTCCTTTATACCCACCGTGCACGATCTTGAATTTACCGTAAGCCGCGTGGAGCTGCTTGACAGTATAGACAGAGCATGGCTTATGGCAAGGGAAAATGTGCGCAACAATTATATTCTTTTCTCCATTGATAAAGAAAAGCTGGTTATAACCTCCCGCAGCGAAAGCGGAAATGTTTATGAGGTGGTTAATATAAACGGCTGCAATAAGGATTTACAGATAGCCTTTAACGCAAAATATTTTGTGGATTGCCTGAAAAACATCAACGATGAGGTGATACGCCTGTGCATGACCACAAACCGTTCACCTTGTTTGATTAAACCTGTGGATAACGACAGAAAGGTTTATCTGATTCTGCCGGTAAAAGTCTGATGTATATTAGAAAATTGGAGCTTAAAAACTTCCGAAATTATGAGGCCCTGAGCATAGAATTAAAGGACGGAATTTGTCTGTTTGTAGGCGAAAACGCCCAAGGGAAGACGAATTTGCTGGAGGCCTGCTCGCTTTTGTCCACTGCGAGAAGCCACAGAACAAGCCGCGATAAGGACATGATTGCCTTTGACAGCGAGTATGCAAGGGCGGCTGTGGATTGTGTGGAAAGAGACGGTGTGCATACTGTGGATATCGTTATTTCCCGCAGCGAAAAAAAGAGAATAACGGTAAACGGATTGCCCTGTCGGAGGGTGGGAGAGATGATAGGCCAGATAAAAACCGTAACCTTTTCGCCGGAGGACCTTGACCTTGTAAAGTGCGGGCCCGCCTTAAGGCGCAGGTTTATGGATATTGATCTTTCTCAGGTGCAGCCGCTGTACTTTTACAGCCTGAGCAAATATATGAAGGTGCTGGAGCAGAGAAACGGCCTTATAAAGACCTTTGCTTTAGGCAGAGGGGATACGGAAAGCCTTGATGTTTTTGACAGGATGCTGAGCCAGTGTGCTGTTCCCGTAATTAAAGAAAGGCAGGCCTTTGCACGGAGGTTAAGCCCGGTATGCTCATTTGTGCATTATTCCCTGAGCGGGGAAAAGGAAAAGCTGGAGGCGGAATATATTTCTGATTGCGCGCCGGATGAGCAGCGGATATATGAGCAGCTGCGCGCTTTAAGAAGCATTGATATAAAGCGGGGAACTACCGGCTGCGGCCCGCATAAGGATGATATTGCCCTTAAGCTCAACGGTACGGATCTGCGGTATTACGGCTCTCAGGGGCAGCAGCGAACGGCGGCCCTTGCGCTTAAGCTGGCACAGCTTGAGCTTATGAAGCAGGATATAGGGGAAAGCCCGGTGCTGCTTTTGGATGATGTTATGAGCGAACTGGATCCTGCGCGGCAAAAGCAGCTTTTAAGCTTTCTTGAGGGGCTTCAGTCCATTGTTACCACTACACACCTTTTGCCGGAAATGCGTCTAAGCGGCTCCGAGGTTTTTAGGGTGGCCTCCGGTACGGTTACAAAAGAGTAAAAAATTACAGTATGGGTTAAGCTGAAATGTCGGAAAACAAATATATTATAAAAAAAATCGGCGCTGATGATACGGCTGATTATAATAAGGTGGAAAAACTCTTTACAGCCTCGTTTCGCCCCTGTGAGCTGCGCGGCGGGCAAGAACAGCAGCGGCTTCTTAAAAGGCCGGAATATGAACTTCTGGGGGCTTTTACGGGGGATGAATTGTATGCTGCTGCGGCAGTATGGAAATTTTCGGAATTTTCATTTTTGGAGCATTTTGCGGTTTCGGAGAAAAAGCGCGGTAAGGGCATGGGCAGCGAGATGCTGAAGGAAATAGTTGATATGTTTGACCCGGTTATTTTGGAAACGGAAAAGGATATGGATGATTTTTCTGCACGCCGCCGCGCCTTTTATATAAGAAACGGCTTTTCCGACTGCGGAGTTACATATTTTCAGCCGCAGCTTAATAAAGATTGCAAAAACGAAAATGTGGCGCTTACACTTATGTCTTCCTCTGAAATAGACGCGCTGCATGCGGTAAAAACGGTTTTTGAAGGCGTTTATAATATCGATTATGATGAATATATTATAAATGGTTTGTAATTGTAATATACTGGTTTTTATGGATAATATTATAGGTACCTTGCTGAAGAAATTTCGGAAATAAAGTTTTTCGAAATTCTATAAGCAGGGTACCTGTTTTTATATATTTTTTAATGCACTTTTTCAGAAAAGCGGCGGAGCGCCTGTTACATTTTCGAGTATTCCGTCCAGCTCGTCAGCGGAATAGTATTCAATGGTAATTTTACCTTTTTTAGGCGTGCCGTTGATGGTTACCTTTGTGCCGAGCGCTTTGCGCAGCATTTCCTGTGCGGTGTTAAGCTCGGTGAAGCTTTTTTTCTCCTTTTTTTCCTTTTGCGGCTGCTGCATGGCCTTTACAAGGGCTTCGCTCTGGCGGACGCTTAAGCCCTTTTCTATTATTTCCAGCGCGGCCTTTATTTTTTGGTCGTCCGGAAGGGGAATAAGACAGCGCGCGTGACCGCTGCTGAGTTCACCGCTTTTGATAAGCTTTATTATGTTTTCCGGCAGCGAAAGCAGCCGCACGGAGTTTGCCAGCGCGGAGCGGCTCATTCCCAGACGCTGGGACAGCTCCTGCTGCGTAAGCCCGAATTCCTGCATAAGCGCGCCTATCGCCGCCGCTTCTTCTATGGGATTCAGATCGCTGCGTTGTATGTTTTCAATAAGCGCAAGCTCCATGGATTGCCTGCGGGATATATTCCGTATTATTGCCGGAATGGTTTCCATTTGCAGGGAGCGCACCGCACGGTAGCGGCGCTCGCCGGCCACTATCGTATAGCGGTCGCCGTTTTTTGTTACCGTTATGGGCTGGAGCAGCCCGTTTGCTTTTATTGATGCCGCAAGTTCGGCTATATCCTCGTCATCAAAGGTTTTGCGGGGCTGCTCTTTATTTATATCAATGCTGCTTATATTAAGCTCGTGTATGTAGTTTCCGTCCTCGGTTTTTTTTGTTTCCGTTTCCTCAAGTACCGTTTCCGCCGATTGGAAAAGGGCGTCAAGTCCTCTGCCCAAGCCTCTGCTTTTTGCCATTTTTATTTAACCTCAAATTTCAGTTTTTTTGCTGTTATTTTTCTGCGCCGCTGCGCTTTATAAGCTCCTGCGCAAGCCTTTTATACGCCTCGCTGCCGCTGCAGGAGGGGTCGTATATATCTATGGGCTGCCCGTAGCTGGGCGCCTCCGCCAAGCGGACATTGCGCGGAATTGCCGTGGAATACACTTTATCGTGAAAATACTTTTTAACCTCTGCCACCACCTGCGCCGAAAGATTGGTGCGGCTGTCGAACATTGTGCAGACAACGCCGTCTATTGAAAGCCCCGGATTAAGGTGCTGTTTTACAAGCTTTACCGTGTTCATAAGCTGTCCCAGCCCTTCAAGGGCGTAGAATTCGCACTGGATGGGTACAAGCACGCGGTCTGCTGCCGTGAGGGCGTTGAGGGTGAGCACAGTGAGGGAGGGCGGACAGTCTATAAGAATAAAATCGTAGCTGTCGGATATTGTCGAAACGGCGTTTTTGAGCACGAATTCTCTTTTTTCGCGCGTAAGCAGCTCCACCTCGGCTCCCGCAAGGTTTATACCGGTGGGGAGAATATCGGTGTTTTTGCTGCAAGTGGGAAGAATGGCCTCCTGCGCGCTTATTTTGCCGCTGAGAACATCGTATATTTCGTTTTTTACTGTTTTTTTGTCTATTCCGTAGCCGCTGGTGGCGTTTCCCTGAGGGTCAAGATCTATAAGAAGGGTGTGTTTTCCGGCCGCGCCCAGTGCGCTTGCCAGATTTACTGCCGTTGTGGTTTTGCCGACGCCGCCCTTTTGGTTTGATACCGCAATTATTACAGCCAAGATGCTTCCTCCGTTCTTTTCTTCCTCTATATTATAATGTAAAACTCCGTAACGGCAAAGCGAATTTGAGCGTTTTTTTGAAAATGTTTCACGTGAAACATTGCATATTGAAAATACATCGGAATTAAAAAATTTGAGCGGATATTTTTGCAAAACGGAGAACAATGCAAATTGTTTCACGTGAAACAAAAAAGCCCGGCGCTTTTGCCGGGCGAATAATTTGAAGGAATTATTTATTTGAAAACAATGTGGGTAAAGTAGATATCAACGGTTACAAGCACTCCCAGAACAAATGTATAATAGGCAAAGGGGCGCATGGAGCGCTTTGTTATGAGCTTAAGCAGCCATTTTACCGCAAAATAGCCGCTGACGCCGGCAACAAGTGTTCCTATAATTATGCACGGCCAGGAAACGCCGGCACTGCCTGCGGAAATGGCGGCAAAGTCGACATCCTTAATATCCAGCACCAGTGCGCCCAGTATTGCGGGGATGCTCATAAGGAAGGAAAAGCGGGCGAGGGCATCGCGGGAAAGGCCGCCGAAGGAGCCGCCCACAATTGTGCTGCCGCTGCGGGATATGCCGGGAAGCGTACCGAAGCCCTGCGCCACTCCCATGGAAAGGGCGTCCTTTACGGTTATTTCCTCAAGGGAGCGCTTGCCGGAGGGAAAAAGCTCCATACAGTAAAGGGCGATGCCGGTTATCATAAAGCCGAAGCCGAGGTATGCCCCGTCAAAGGCATCCCCCAGCAGAAGCTTGAAAAGGACGGCGATTATCACCGTGGGAACGGTGGCCAGCACGATCATCCATGTCATTCTGCCCAAGGGCTTGCGGAAAATGGCGGCAAGCTCCCTGCGCAGGGCGATGCACACGGCAAAAAGTGTGCCAATATGCAGCATTATGGTGAAAAACATCGGAACATCGTTCAAACCGAAGATTTTCTGAAACAGCAGAAGATGCCCGGAGGAGCTGACGGGGAGAAATTCCGCAAGACCCTGTATCAGCCCCAGAAGGATGGCTTCAATAACGGACAAGGCTTATGCCTCCTTTTTCGGTTCGTTAAAAACGAACTTTTTCTGCACGAAATAGTTGATGACAAAGAATATGACATCCACTATGGGCTTTATAAAGCGGGAGGCGTCCTTTGAGGAAATTGCGCCGCCTGCGGCGATCAGCCCGGAAATTCCGGAAATGATAAGAGAGGAAAGCACCATGACCGCCACTACCAGCCCGTAATATTTTATTACGCTGTGCCGGCCTTTATTCCGGAAAACCAGCTTGCGGTTGAGAATATAGTTCAGCACCGAGGAGCCGATACGCCCTACGGAATTTGAAAGAACAATTCCCATATCAAGCGATGCGGCAAAGGGCAGCGTGAAGGAGGGGATAAAAAGCATGAGCAGCTGCACAAGACCGTATTCAAAAAGATAGCTTATAAGGGAGGAGGCTATGAATTTGAAAAACGACGCAGCCTGACGGAAAAGAAAGCCGAAAATATGCTTCATAATGCGCCAGGAATCCTTTAAGGGATGAAAATGCGAGCCCTCGTTGTTGTTGATATATATGGTTTCTATGCGGATCTCCAGCGGCGGGGTCTGCCATTTGCGCAGGAAAAGCAGCATATTCATTTCGTATTCGTAACGGTCGCCCTTAAGGGAGAGCAGCTTGTCAAAAAGCCGGGAGGGGATGCCGCGAAGGCCGGTTTGGGTGTCGCGCAGCTTATAGCCGGTTGCAAGGCGGTAAATATTGCGCATGGCGCTGTTGCCGATGCGGGAGCGCAGAGGCACATTCTCCTTAAGCGCACGGCCGCCCACTATCAGCCTGTCCGGGTGCTCCTCCAATGCGGCGGAGATGCGCATAATATCCTTTACGGTGTGCTGACCGTCGCAGTCCGCGGTGACAATGCCGCTTACATCGGTGTAGGAATCGAAAATATACTTAAAGCCGGTGCGCAGAGCATAGCCCTTGCCGTGATTTTCGGGATAGGAAATAATTTTTACACCGTCATTTTCCAGAGATGCAAAAATATGGTCAAACGCAGGGCCGCTGCCGTCGTTTACTACGACAATGTCGGCTGTGTGCTGCATAAGCTCTTTAATAAAGGGCAGCATGGAATCGTCGGGCTTGTATGCCGGTATAAGATAAACTATCATAAATATCTCGCTTTCGTAATTGTTTAAGCACATTTTTGAGGATAATAATTTAACGCGGATAAACGGCGGGCAGAAGGCTGCACAGACAAATATCCACCTTAATTTTAACGCAAGCGGAGAAAATAATCAAGCATAAAGGCGCAACGGAAAACGAACAAACAAAAAAAGCGAACAAAAACACAAAAAAACAGCGCTACGGCGCGCTGCTTTCATCGGGAACAATTTTATACAGGGTTTCGCCCTTTTTAATCATGCCCAGCTTTTCGCGGAGATAATGCTCAATATATGAGGAGGAGCCGGCAAGCTCGACCTCGCGGTTGATATCGTCTATTTGGGTGAGGAGGGAATCGTACTGGCGCTGAAGGTCGGCTATGCGCTCCCTTTGGCGGCGAAGAATACGCTCCTGCTCCAGCATTTGCACGGCAAGCAGGGCAAAAACCACGGTAAAGGCAAGCACAACGGCGGTTTTAAGCACGCCGGGGCGCTTTTTCTCGGCTTTTTTGCCCTTTGCGCTGCGTTTATAGCCGGAAGACGCCTTGCTGCCGCTTTGCGATACGCTGCTTTGCGTGCTGCCGCGCTGCTGCTTTTCCGTACGATCAGCGCCGCGGTATACGGAATGATTGTCAGAATCGTCATTGTTTATCCTCTGTGCGCTGCCGCTTCTCATGCCTGCTCTCCCTTCTTTTTTGTAAAAACCGTGAGAAAAATCTCACCGTACAGCTTATTATAGGACGCATTGCGGCATATTGCAACAAAAAACCGGCAAAAGCGCAGAAAAAGAGGTAGAAATGCAGCTCGCCGCGGGAGGAAAGCAGAAGAAAGCATATCAAAAGACCTCCGGAGAGCAGCCCGAAGAGGAGGTCAGAGAAAAACAGCAGTATTTTGCTGCGAAAAAGGCGCAAAGGCAGGAATATATCGTAGAGAAAGCCGGTCATAACGCCGCAAAGCAGCATAAGGGCGGCCTGCGCGTTCTGATATATGCCGGAAAACATAATATCAACTCCTTGAAAAGAAGCAATTCAAAATGTCGGGCGCAAGGGCGGGAGGAATATTGCGGGCGGTGCAAAAGACGCCGGCATGGGCATAAAAGCCTTTATACCCCGCGCAGAAAGGCAAAAAAAGAGCGCTTTTTTTCCGGCTTATGGTATTCGGCGCCCATGATGCAGCCCTCAAGACGCAGCTCGCCCTGCGCAAGGTCAAGATGCGTAACATGCAGCCCGGAGCCGAAAACGGTTACCGTGCCGGAGCCCGTTACGGCGGTTATTTCCGCCTCATTGAAGCCGTCCACGGCGGAAACCCCGGTGACAACCGCCCTTTCGCGGTTTTCAAGCACCAGAGAATGAGGCTTTTCCGCCTCGCTGTGCCGCTGAATTATGCAATCGTCCTTTGCCATGGTAAAGCCTCCTTATGTTTATCCGGCTGCTGCCGGTGGTTAATTATATGCGCGCACCGGCTTATAAAGAACAGCGGTTTTGCTTTTTTGCCTTATCGAAATAAAGGCGAAAAAAATAAACGCGCAAAAGAGGTTGAAATTATCCGGGATCGGTAGTATCATAAATAAGAGTGCCGCACAAATTTTCCTGCGGCGTTGGAGGAATATATGAAAATTGTAGTTGTGGGCTGCGGCAAGATAGGCGCGGCCATTGTGGAAGGGCTGTCCGCCGAGGGCTACGATGTGGTGGCGGTGGACGATGACGATGCGGTGCTTGCCCAGATAAGCAATATATATGATGTTATGTGCCTTTGCGGCAACGGGGCGGACTGCGATACTTTGGCGGAGGCGGGAGTGAAAAATGCGGAGCTGGTGGTGGCGACCACCGGCTCGGATGAGCTGAACATGCTTATCTGCTTTCTTGCGCGCAGCATGGGGGCGCTGCACACCATTGCGCGCATACGCAAGCCGGAATACAACGACCGCAACCTGACCTTTATGAAGCAGCAGCTGAATCTTTCCCTTGCGCTTAATCCCGAAAGGCTTGCCGCACGGGAGATGTGCAATATTCTGCGCTTTCCCAGCGCCGTTAATGTTGAAACCTTTTCGGCGCGCAATTTTGAAATGGTGGAGCTGCGGCTTAAGCAGGACACGGTGCTGGACGGCATGACGCTGGCGGAGGTGCGCAGAAAATACGAAGGAAATTATCTTATCTGCGCCGTGCAGAGGGCGGACAAGGCCTATATTCCGGACGGCAGCTTCGTTTTAAGGGGCGGGGACAGAATAGGGCTTACCGCCGCGCCGAACGAGGCGGCCAAGCTGCTTAAAAAGCTGGGGCTGCTTCAGAAGCAGGCGCGCAGCGTAATGATACTGGGGGGCAGCAAAACGGCGGTGTATCTTGCCCGGCTGCTTATCGCGGGCGGCTGCGATGCAAAAATAGTGGAAATGGATGCCGAGCGCTGTACTCACATAAGCAGCGCCGTGCCGGAGGCCACCGTTATAAACGGGGACGGAGCCTCGCAGGAGCTGCTGCTGGAGGAGGGGCTTGCCTCCATGGATGCCTTTGTGGCCCTTACCGGCATGGACGAGGAGAACATACTTATTTCCTGCTTTGCCTCCCAGCAAAATGTACCCAAGGTAATAACCAAGGTGAACCGCCCGGAATTTGCGGCCATGGCGGAAAGACTGGGGCTTGAATGCATAATATCGCCAAAGAAGATAACGGTAAATGTGGCAACGCTTTATGCAAGAGCCATTTCAAATTCGGAGGGAAGCAGCATAGAAACGCTGTACCGCCTTATGGACGGCGAAATCGAGGCGCTGGAGTTCAGCGTGCAGCCGGGCTTTACGGGCATGGGAGTGCCGCTTAAGGACCTTAAGCTGCGCCCGGGAGTGCTTATTGCGGGCATAATAAGAGGGCGAAAGCCTATAATTCCCGGCGGCGGCGACTGCATACAGGAGGGCGACAAGGTGGTAGTAATTGCGGCAAAGCAGCACCTCGGCGCTCTGGAGGACATACTTAAGACACGCCTTATCGAGGAATAACGGGCGCTGCGCGAGAAAATTGCGGCGAAAAGCCGCGGCGGGAGAACAGAATGAATCATAGGATGGTTATGTACTCTCTGGGAAGTGTTCTGGGAGTACTGGCGGCTCTGCTGCTGCTTCCGGCGGGCGTGGGCCTGCTTTACGGGGAAAAAAGCGCTTGGGCTTATGTTATAACCGCGCTTATAGCGGGGGCGCTGTGGCTTTGCCTCACCCTTGCGGGGCGCACAAAGAACAGGGTGATATACGCAAAGGAAGGGCTTGCGATTGTGGCGCTTGTGTGGGTGCTTATATCGGCGGTGGGAGCGCTGCCCTTTGTGATAAGCGGAGAGATACCCTCATATATCGATGCCTTTTTTGAAACGGTAAGCGGGTTTACCACCACGGGCGCCTCGGTGCTTTCTCACCCGGATGAGCTGAGCCGTTGCTCCATGCTGTGGCGCAGCTTTACCCACTGGGTAGGGGGCATGGGGGTATTGGTGTTTGTAATGGCGGTACTGCCCAATGTGCCCGACCGCTCCATACATATTTTAAGGGCGGAAATGCCGGGACCTACGGTGGGCAAGATACTGCCCAAGCTTAAGGACACGCTTAAGATACTTTATATAATTTACATCGCCCTCACCGTTATAATGGCGGGCTTTCTCATGGCGGGCGGAATGTCGCTCTTTGAAAGCGCGGTGCATGCCTTTGCCACTGCGGGAACCGGCGGCTTCGGCATAAGGCCGGACAGCATAGGCTCGTACAGCCCGTATATACAGTGGGTAATTACGGTGTTCATGCTGCTTTTCGGCGTGAATTTCAACCTATACTACATGATACTCATAAAAAGGATTGGCGGTGCGTTAAAAAGCCGTGAGCTGTGGTGCTATCTTGCAATAGTGATAACGGCGGGTACGGTTATTGCCTTTAATATCCGGGGAATGTATTCAGGCACGGAGGAAACGGTGCGCACCTCCTTTTTCCAGGTGGCATCGGTTATAACCACCACCGGCTATTCCACTGCGGATTTCAATATGTGGCCCGATCTTTCAAAGGGGATACTGTTTATCCTTATGTTTATAGGCGGCTGCGCCGGCTCCACGGCGGGCGGGCTCAAGGTATCCCGCGTGATGATGCTGTTCAAGTCGGCGGGGCGGGAGCTTAAAAAGGTGCTGCACCCAAGAACCGTAAGCACGGTGCGCTTTGAGGGCAAGCCTCTGGACGAAAGCACACTGGGCAGCGCAAACGCATATTTTGCGCTGTATATGATATGCCTTGGGGTGATATTCCTGCTGCTTTCCTTTGAGCCCAAGGGGCTGGAAACAAACCTGAGCGCGGCGGTATCCTGCTTTAACAACATAGGGCCGGGGCTGGGAGCCGTGGGACCGGCGGCAACCTATGCGGGATATTCGGTGTTTTCAAAGCTGGTGCTTTCCTTTGCGATGCTGCTGGGAAGGCTGGAGATATATCCCCTGCTGTTGGCCCTTATGCCCTCTACATGGATAAAAAAGTAAAAAAATACCGCATAAATCGAAAGCGGCACTTCGGCGTGAAGGCGCGGCCTTCCCGCCTTTTTGCTGCCGCAGGGCTTGTTTTTTTAAGCCGCCGCACTTTTGCGTGCTGCTGCCTCGGCGCTTCGGGATTTAAGGAAAGAAAACGGCTTTTGCCCGCTGCCGCGGTTGACTTTTGGGAGAATATAATATATAATTTTTTTGTATTCTTTGCCGCCGTATGCTTATACGGCAAAGGTGCAAAGAGAAAATCAAATATTGATCCTTATACGATACGGTTTGAAAAGTTGTATGCTGAGTAGATTAAAAAGGAAATCAGGTTCGAATCCTGAACAACCGCCATTACTGTATTTCTAACAAAAAGCACGGTTTTTACGCGCTTTTTATGGGTGTTTTCTGCGTTTTTGCGCTTTTGGCAAACGCGATATTGCCCGATGAGTCAGAATACCTGCCGTATTCCGGGTTCGCGCTGTGGTGAGAAGAGTGAGGCCGAGGTCCGTTTTTTAAGCAAAAAACGGAGGGCTGCGCTCTTTTTTTGTCGGCGCCGCCGGGATCGGAAGGAGAAAATATGAACAATAAACGCCTGCTTCAATGCACACCGGCAAAAAGAAAACGGCAAAAAAGCGTGAGGACTTTCACGGGAAAGACCGCGGCACTGCTTTTAGTGCTTGCGATGCTGCTTTCGCTGCTGCCCGCAGGGCTTATAAGAGAGGCGAGGGCGGAGGGACAAGGCGGCGCCGTAACCGAGATAGGCTCCTATTCCGAGCTTACCCGCTTTGCGCAGCAGGTAAGAAACGGGCGCACCTTCGCGGGGGAAACCGTGCGTCTGACGGCAAACCTTGATCTTGGCGGCAGCGAGCATCCCTGGACGCCGATAGGGGATTCCAAAAACCCCTTCAAGGGCACATTTGACGGCGCGGGACATACTCTAAACGGAATGTATGTAACGGGCGGAAACGCAGGACTCTTTGCCCAAATTTCTTCGGCGGAGATAAAAAACCTTACGGTATCGGGCACGGTATCCGGCTCCGGCTCATATATAGGCGGCATTGCCGGCAATATAACCTCTTCAACCGTAAAGAACTGCGCAAGCCTTGTTGATATAACGGGCAGCAACTATATCGGCGGTATCGGCGGGTATATCGGCGGCAGCAGCGTGATATCGGGCTGCTTTAACGAAGGCAGCATAAACGGCGCAGCCTGCGTGGGCGGCATAGCCGGTTATGTATCCACGGCATCGGAGATAAGCAGCAGCTATAACAGGGGCGCCGTAAGCGGAAGCGCAAGCTCCTCCTCCGGCGTGGGCGGCATAGCGGGCGGACACAAAAGCCAGCAGCCCACGGTTAAAAACTGCTTTAATGCAGGCAGCGTAAGCGCACAGGGCAGCGCAAACAACGGCGGCGCGCTTCTGGGCGCCTGCAAGGCGGGAAAAACGGAAAACTGCTATTTTTTAACCGGCTCCGGCCCCGATAACGGCAAGGGCACTGCGGTGACGAGCATAACGGCGCAGATGCTGGGCGACGCCTTTGTTCAGGGGGAGGACGGGCGTTTGGCGCTTGCGTGGGAGGCGCAGAGGGATAACAGCGCCCCGCTTACACCCGATTATTTTGAAAAAAGCGAGCTGTCAAAGCAGCTTGCGCAGTATATAACGGACGCGGTGGAAAGCCGCAGAAGCCGCGCGGGCCTTTCCGCAGGGGAAAGCCTGCTTGCAAGCAAGGACTTCTTAAGCGGAGCCAGCTCCACGGGTACGGACTGGATGGCCCTTGCAATGGGACGCTTTGCGCCCGACGGGGCAGACAGCAACATTCCGGTCATCAAGGACGGCGGCTATCAGGCCTATCTTGACGCCATGGCGGCATACACAAGCAGCACCTATGACAAAAACGGCGGCCTGCTGCACCGCGTCAAGGCCACCGAGTGGCACCGCGCGGCGGTGACCGTTGCGGCGCTGGGCGGCGACCCGAGCGCGATAGGGGAATATCGGGGCAGCAGCATAAACCTGATTGCGGACGGCAGCTATAACTGCAAAGTAAGCGGCGGACCGGGCAAGCAGGGGCTTAACGGCTGGGTATGGGGGCTTATTGCAATAAATGTGCTGCCGGGCGATATCCCCGACGACGCGCAGTATCCTGCGGAAGACTTCATAAAGGAAATCTTATCCCGGCAGCTTTATGAAAACGGCGTGCTTGCCGGCTGGTCGCTGGGCGGCAGCACCGACCCGGACATGACCGCCATGGCAATACAGGCGCTGGCTCCCTATTATTTTGACGATACCGAGTACACCTATGAGGGCAAAAACGGCACCGTGACCCGGAGCGTGCGCACCTGCGTTGAGGCGGCGCTTGACAAGCTGGGCACCATGATGGACGAGCAGGGGCGCTTTGCTTCGTGGGGAACGGTAAATTCCGAAAGCGTGGCGCAGGTGATAGTCGCCCTTACGGAATTGGGAACAGACCCCGCAAAGGACAGCCGCTTTATAAGCAGCAAGGGCAAAACCCTGCTGGACGGACTTTTGAGCTTCCGCGATACGGACGGCGGCTTTAAGCACACAGCCTCTTCGGGCTGGAACAGCATGGCAAACGATCAGGCAGCCTACGCACTGGCGGCATACTGGCGCTTTGAAAACGGCATGCGCACGCTTTACGATATGCGCACCGCGCCGTCGGAAGAAACGCTTAATGCAATATCCGCAGCGCAGGAGGCGATAGCAGCCATTGCCGCTCCTTCTGATAAAAACTATAAAAGCGGCGTAAAGGCGGCTCTGGCGGCCTTTGAACGGGTGGAAAAAAGCGAGCGCCGCTATGTGCGCTCATACGGCAGGCTGGCCGCGGCGCTGGAGCTTATAGGCGGCAGGGGAAATCTTGACAACGACAGCCCGTATCAGATAAAGCTGTTTGTAAAGAAGGCTCCGAATAAAACGGTGTACACCGAGGGTCAGATGCTGGATACAACGGGGCTTGTTGTGTATGCGCGTCTGAGCAGCGGCGAGGAATATGAAGTAAACGATTATGAGCTGTCCGAAAGCGGAGAGCTTAAGCCGGGCATGAGCCGGATATACATAATCCGCGGCGCGCTGAAGACATGGTTTGATATAACGGTAAATGAGAGAATACCGTGGGGCGGCAGCGGCAGCGAGCAGGATCCCTATACCGTATCCGATGCGGAGGGGCTTAATTTTCTTTCGGCCAAGGTTTCGGCAGGGAACGGCTATGAGGGCGTATATTTTGCCCTTGCCTGCGATATTGATCTGGGCGGCGCGGCGTGGACTCCGATAGGCACGCAAAAAAGCGGCTTTGCAGGCGTGTTTGACGGAAAAGGCTTTGCCGTAAACGGGCTTAAATCGGCAAAGGGCGGGCTTTTCGGCTACGCCTCGGACAGCGCGGTGATAAAAAATCTTACGGTAAGCGGCAGCATAACCACCAATATGCAGTTTGTCGGCGGCGTGCTGGGCTGGAGCAACGGCGCGGATGTTATAAACTGCATAAGCATGGCGGATATCGACTCCATGGGTTACAGCGGCGGCGTTGTGGGCACGGTGCGCGCAGGCAGCAGCGTTATAAGCGGGTGCGCGTTTATCGGCTCCTTGAACAGCCCCTACGGCACGGCATTGGGCGGAATACTCGGCCACGGCGCGGCGAATATAGAGCTTACGATAGAAAACTGCTATACCAATGTTTCCGGGCTGCGCGCCGGCGCGCGCACGGGAATTGCGGGTCAGAGCAGCGTGGGCGGAATAGCGGGAAGAATACAGGACGGCAGCCGCATCGTGTCCTGCTATGCCGCGGGAAGCTTTACGGCGTCAAGCGACGCCGCGCCGATAATCGGCATGATCACAAGCGGAAGCAGCGCGAAGAACTGCTATTACTGCAGCGACGATTATAAATCCGGCATTGCCTACGGCAGCGGCGAAACCGTCGGGATGACGGCTGCGGAGATGAAAAGCGTGCTTGCGGCAAAGCTGGGCGATGCCTTTAAGGAGGATGAATACGGGCTTGCAAACGGCGGGTATCCGCTGCTTAGCTATCAGAATAATCCGTCGGCAGAGCGTATAAACGCGGTAAACGGCAGGATAGAGGCGCTCAGCCCCGTAACGGCGCAGAGCGGACAGGCAATCAAGGAAGCAAGGGAGGCCTATAATGCCTTAAGCGAGAAGGAAAAGCCCTTTGCTGCGCTTTCTGCACTGGAGGAGGCGGAAAATGAGTACAAGCGCATCGTGGGGCTTGAGGCGCGCCGGGCAGAAATCATAAAGGAGCTGGAGAGCCTAAAACAGGAAAGCGATTACTTTGCCGCGGAATGGGCGGAAATAAATACCCTGCTGGAAAGCGCGCGCACGGAAATAGCACAGGCGAGCACGGAAGAGCAGGCGGAGGAGATACGCACAAAATATATAGCGGCGCTGGATGCGGTGCGCACCAAAAAGCAGGTGCTTCAGGCAAAGGCGCCGGAGATAACCACCACGCTCAGGGACGGCATGACACAGAAGGGCTCCCGCCTGACCTTTGATGTTTGGGCGCGGGACGGCGAAGGCAGCAAAATCGCGGTGGAGGTAACCCTCAACGGGCAAAAGGTGAGCTACACCTGGGACGACAGCGAAAAAACCAGCTACACCCTTGTTTTCACAAATCCCGGCAAAAATGTCGTTAAGGTAAAGGCAGTGTCCGCCGGCGGCACGGCAACCGAGCTTACATATAATATAAACTATGAAAAAGCGGCCCAAGGCACAGAAACGGGACGCGCCGTGTGGAGCGTGGAGATATTCACTTTGGGCGGCGGCTACCTTGTTCAGCCCGTAGAAATGCCGATAATAGAGGGCGAAACGGCGGCTCAGCAGCTGATGCGGCTGCTTAAGATGAACGGCTACAACATATATTACGGCGGAACCCCGAAGGCAAGCTTCTATTGCGCCTATATAGCAGACGGCGATAAAACGGCGGCCCGCTATAACGGCTATGCAAAGGGCGATACCCCGGACGGCGTTTCCCGTATAAGCACCGATATAAATATACCGGCGATGCTGGCGGAGCGCCTGATAAAAGAGGGAAACTTCTTCGACCCGGAGGATATTAAAAACTGCGACGGATATCTGGGCGAGTTTGTTGTAAGCATGGGCTCGGGCTGGATGTATTCGGTAAACAATGTGTTCCCCAATGTGGGCTTTGCCGACTATTATGTTTCGGACGGCGATGTCGTGCGCGTGCAGTTCACGCTGGGCTACGGTGCGGACATCGGCGGCTCCGCCGCAATGGGCGGCGGCAGCGCGGGCTACTGGGAAACCGCAGACAAGGGCGAGCTTACCCGGCTGATTGCCGCGGCGGGAAAATCCGGCCTTACCGACCGGGAGAATGTCCGCAGGGCATATAAAAAGGCGCTGGAAACGGTGCAGATATTGGACGCTTCCCAAAAGCAGACGGATGCCGCGGCCGAGGCGCTTAAAAAGGCTTTGGCTTCGCCGGATAAGGCGGACAGCGTAAAGGCGGTAATAAACGCCATAGAGGATATAGGCGAGGTCACCCTTCAGAAGGAGGAAGCGATAATTGCCGCGCGCAGGGCATATGAGGAGCTTACCGACGAGCAGAAAAAGGAAGTAAGCAATATAAACACCCTTATAAATGCCGAAAAAGCACTGGAGCAGCTGAAAACCGACAGCTGTGTGTACGGTCACGATTTCGGCGAATATGAAACCGTAAAGGAGGCCGACTGCACAGGCGAGGGGCTGGAGCAGGCAAAGTGCCGCCGCTGCGGGCAGACAGAGGAGCGTGTGATACCCAAAAAGGAGCATAAGGCAAAGGATATCATTCCGGCTCATTCCTGCACCGAGGCGGTAACGGCGGAAAAACGCTGCGAAATATGCGGTCTGCTGCTGGAGATGTATCAGGTTCCGGCAAAAGAGCATGACTATTCCCGGTGTGAAGAGGAAAACGGCGGCGAGAAGCGCGTCTGCCGCGTTTGCGGGGATGTGCAGCACAGAAGCCTGACGCAAAACGAAGGGCAAAGCGGCACGAATTGGATACCTTGGGCCTGCGGCGGTGCGGCGGTGCTTGCGGCAGCGATAATAATCATTATAGTGCTGCTTAAGCGCAAAAAGCAAAAAAGCGAAAAAGCGTAAAAGCAGGCTGAATATGCCCCCGCAGCCCGGCTCTGCCGGGAAGCGGGGGTGTAAGAATATATGCACGGGAATATCACCAAGCGGTAAAGGGTCGGGCTTTATGCAAAATAATGCACGGGGTTTAATATACACGGCACGCAAAGCAGGGCAGAGGCATGATTTGCACGAGATACGGAGAAAACGCATAAGGAGAGGATAATATGACGGGGCGCGGCAGCAAAAGGGGCAGGCGTACAATAAACGGGGCGGCGCGAAAGAGCGCATCTGCCGGCAAAAAATATCTTTCGGCATTGCTTTTATGCCTGATGCTTGCCCTTTCCTTTGCAGGCTACGCCTTTGCGGCGCCGGACGACGGAAAAGGGGCGGTACAGAGCGGCGCTTCGGCACAGGCCGGCGCGGTTTCGTTGGAAGAGATGACGGCTGCCGCGCAGGGCATTATAAACTGGAAAATATCCGATATAGGGGCGGATACCCTGCTTTCGGACAGCTATATAGCCCTTGCCGGCTCCACGCCGGGGGACTGGTACCCGATAGCCCTCAGCCGCCTTGGGTATAAAACCGATTATTCCGGCTACCTTGCCGTGCTTGAGCAGAATGTAAAGGAGCGCTACGCCCTTGACGGCGGACTCAGCGCCGCCAAAGCCACCGAATGGCACCGCATAACCCTTGCCGTGCTTGCATCGGGGGGCAACCCGCGCGATATTGACGGCATCGACCTTGTGGCGGACGGCACCTATAACCGAGGCAAAACGGCGTCGCTGGGCAGACAGGGCATAAACGGCTGGATATGGGGGCTTATAGCGCTGGACAGCAAAAGCTGGGAGGTGCCAAAGGACGCATATTACACAAGGGACGATATAATATTGCAGATACTCTCCGCGCAGCTGGAAAACGGCGGCTTTGCCCTTACGGGCGAGGCGGCTGACCCCGACATCACGGCCATGGCGCTTCAGGCGCTTGCGCCCTATTATAACAGCGAAACGGTCTATACGCTTCCCGGGGGGACGGCTTCCGAAGAAGAGAAAAAAACCACCGTAAGAAAGGCGGCGGAGGCTGCCCTTGAGTGCCTTTCCGGGCTTCAGAGTGAGCAGGGGGATTTTTTCAGCTGGGGCACGCAGAATTCCGAAAGCTGCTCTCAGGTGATAATCGCGCTGTGCGCACTGGGGATAGACCCGCTTTGCGATGAGCGCTTTATAAAAAACGGCGTCACCCTGTGGGACGGGCTTATGCGCTACCGCAGGGAGGACGGCGGCTTTCTTCACTCCTTCAGCTACGACAGCAACAACCCCGCCTCGCGGCCCGACGCTTCCAATTCCATGGCGGGGGAGCAGGCGTTGCTGGCACTGTGCGCGCTTATACGGCAAAAAAAGGGTATGCGCGCCCTGTATGATTTTCTTCCCGATTTCACCGCGGAGCAGGCGGCGGAAATAAAAGGGCTGGAGGCGGAAATAGCGCGCGCACCGCAGACGGATGCGCAAGGGCTTGCCCTTTTGCTTAAAAAGCATTATGATATGCCTGCGGACCTGCGGCGGTATGTGAAAAACTATCCGCTGCTTTCAAAATGCGCATATGCGGCGGGGCTTGACCCTTCTGCTTATGCCGAATCGGCATCGCCGTCCCGTCCGCCGGAGGAAAACGGCGTCATTACCTTTTTTACCAAAGCGGAACGCGATGAGACGGACGCTCTGCCGGCGCCGGAGGATATAACCTCGGATTATTATGTGGCCGTGCTGCGCCTTATGCGCAGCCTGGAAACCTCGGAGGATTTTGAAGGCAAAGCGGAATATAAGGAAAAGCTGCGCCGCGCGATGGAGGCAATAGTGCGTCTGCGCGCGGAAATATCGGCGATAGAGAGCGAAATAAGCAGCGAGCTTTGCCCCATTGAAAGCGTCACCCTTAAAAAGAGAGATAAAACCCAGGAGCTGTTTGCACGCTATAACGCGCTGCACGAAAGCGACAGGGAAAAAATCCTGCATTATGAGGACTTAATAAAGGCCAAAACAAAGCTGGACGGCACGGTGCGCGCCGTATGGATAGCGGCGGCAAGCCTTGCTTTGGCGGCATTGCTGCTTGCAGGGCTTATTATAAGCATCAAACGCCGTAGGCACAGGCGCGCAAGGGAGCTTGAGGAGCTGGCGAGCATGTATGAGGACGAGGACGAAGAGAATGAAAATATCACAAAACGGACGGATGATTTATGAAAACAGCGGCACGGGAAACGCAGACCGCGCATGAAGGCGTGCGAAAGCGGCCGCGCAGCAGAAAAAAGGATATACTGGCGGCGCTTATAATAATTTTGCTGCTTGCCTTTGTTATAAGCGGCACCAAAATACAGTCGGTGGACGAATATTATCTTACGCACATTGACGATATAACCCCCCAAAGCGCCACCGTGACCCTGAGCATAGAATGTAAAACCGTGCTTGAAAACCTTTCCGTGCTGGATCCCGCTCTGAAGGCAGGGAATTTTGTGCCGGAGGACGGCGTTATTCTGCCCTGCACGCGCTATGTTTTAAGACCGGGCGATACGGTGTACGACATACTCAGCCGGGCGGTAAGGTACAACAAGATACAAATGGAATATCAGGGCGCGGATAAGAATTCCTTTTCCAGCGTATATATAAAGGGCATAAACTATCTCTATGAATTTTCCTGCGGGCCGCTTTCGGGCTGGATGTACACCGTCAACGGCATATTTCCGCAATACGGCTGCTCAAAATATGAGCTCTCCGACGGCGACCGCATTGAGTGGCTGTATACCTGTGACCTTGGGCGGGATGTGGGCTGCATATGGATGCAGAATGCGCAAAACGCCCGGCAAACGGAGGAGCAAAAATGAAAAGATGTGCAAGCGACGGCTTTCATCCCGTTCCGGCGTTTATATATCTTGCGTGGATGATTCTGCTTTCGGCCTTTTCCCGCGATCCCGTAATAACCGCGCTTTCTCTCTTTGGCGCCGCGCTTTTCTGCTCGCGCCTGCAAAGCGCAAGGGAATCGCTTTCGGATCTCGGCTTTTATGCCGCGCTGTTTATAATATTTGCGGCGGCAAACCCGCTGTTTTCCCATAACGGAGTAACTCCGCTCTTTTTTCTAAACGATAACCCCGTTACCCTTGAGGCGGTGCTCTACGGGGTGCAAAGCGCCTGCGCCGCAGTGGCGGTACTGCTGTGGTGCAAATGCTTAAGCCGCATCTTTACCACGGACAAGCTGCTTTATCTTACGGGCGGGCTTGCGCCAAAAGCGGCGCTGGTGCTTTCCTCCGCCCTGCGAATGCTGCCCCTTATCAAGCGCAGACACCGCGAGATCGTCTGCGCCCAGCGTGCCATGGGCTATTACAGCGAAAAAGGGCTTATTCCCCGCCTGCAAAGCCATACGAGAGTGTACTCCGCGCTGATATCCCGGGCGCTGGAGGAGGCGGTGGAAACCGGCAGCGCCATGAAGGCGCGGGGCTACGGGCTTAAGGGGCGCACCCGCTTTTCGCTGTTTCGCTTTTGCTCGCGGGATGCCGTGCTGTGCGCTTTTCTTGCCCCCGCAGCCGTTGTTACCGCCCTTATGTGCGCAGGCAGCTTGGATTTTTTCTTTTATCCGCGCATAAGCACAATAACGGCACAGCCGGGAAGATTATGCGGCTATGCCGCCTTTGCGCTTTTTTCGCTTTCGCCCTTTATTTTTGAAATCACGGAGGAGCTTAAATGGAAATACTCGATATACAGGCTCTGAGCTTTGAATACCCGGACGGCAAGCGCGCGCTGGAGGATATAAGCTTTTCGCTTTTTCCGGGAGAGTTTGCACTGCTTTGCGGCAGCTCCGGCTGCGGCAAAACCACGCTTATGCGCCTGCTGAAGCGGGAGCTTGCGCCTCACGGGCATATGACGGGGCAGCTGCTGTACTGCGGGCGCCCCATGGCGGATATGAGCGACAGGCAGGCGGCGCAGGAGATAGGCATGGTAATGCAGCAGCCCGAAAGCCAGATAATAACCGACAGGGTATATCAGGAGCTTGCCTTCGGGCTGGAGAGCATGGGAATAAAGCAGGAGGAGCTGCGGCTGCGGGTGGGGGAAACCGCCAACTACTACGGCATAAACACCTGGTTTGAAAGAAGCACCGACACTCTTTCCGGCGGGCAGAAGCAGCTGCTGGTGTTAGCCTCGGTAACGGCGGTGGGGCCGCGCCTGCTGCTATTGGATGAGCCCACCGCGCAGCTTGACCCCATAGCCGCCGCAAGCTTTATTGATACCGTGTACAAGCTCAACCGGGAGATGGGGATAACGGTGCTTATAGCCGAGCACCGTACGGAGGAGCTTTTTGAGCGGGCGGACAGCGTGCTGCTTATGGAAAAAGGCAGGCTGCTTAAAAAGGATGCGCCCAGAGCCGTGTGCGCCCGCTTTGCGTCCTCTCTGGCGGCGCAGGGCTTTCCCGCAGCCGCCCGGCTGTTTGCGGCGCTGGAAAAGCGTTCGCCCGGCGGTCCCGAGATGAACAGTCACACGCCGGGCAGCGCCGCACCGGACAGTCCTGCGACGGACGGCCCTGTGTCGAACAGCCCTGCGAAGGATGACGCTTTGCCGGAAAGGGCCGAAAATAATATCCCCATGACGGTGCGGGAGGGACGGGCGTTTATGGCGGAGCTGTTTGATAAAGCCGGCCTTGCGCAGGCAGCAAACTGCGCTGCTCAGGAAAGCTGCGCACCCCGCAAAGAGGAGCAGGCCCTTGAGCTTAAAGGGGTATGGTTCCGCTATGAAAAGGACAGCCCCGATGTGCTCAAAGGGGTCAATTTCTCCGCCGCCTTCGGAGAGGTATTCTCGCTTCTGGGGGGCAACGGCTCAGGCAAAAGCACGCTGCTCAAGGTTATAGCGGGGCTGGAAAGGGCCTATCGGGGTAAAATTACGGTGCTTGGGCGCAGTATAAAAAAATGGGATGCTTCCCTTTGCTGCGGCGGCGTTGCGCTGCTGCCTCAGGATGTTTCCGGCGTGTTTGTAAAGCATACGGTAAAAGAGGATATGGAGGATCTGTGCCGTGCGCAGGGAATCGCGCCGCAGCCGAAAATTGACGAATTATGCGCTCAAATGGGCATAGAAGACCTGCTTGACCGCGAGCCTATGGATCTTTCCGGCGGGGAAAGGCAGAAGTGCGCCCTTTGCAAGCTGCTGCTGACAAGCCCGCAGCTGATTTTACTGGACGAGCCTACAAAGGGTATGGATGCGGCGTATCGCAGCGGGCTTGTAAAAACCGTGCGCGGGCTTGCGCAAAAGGGCGCGGCGGTTATAATCGCCACCCATGATACCGGGTTTGCCGCCGCCGTTTCCGATCGCTGCGGGCTGTTTTTTAACGGCGAGCTGCTTTCCGTCTGTTCTCCGCGCCGCTTTTTTTCCGCCACCCGCTTTTATACAACGGCGGCAAGCCGTATAACAAGAGATTATCTGCCCTGCGCCGTAACCGTGCAGCAGGCCGTAACGGAATCGGAAACGCTTCTTGCCTCGGGCACAAAGAAAGAAGGCAGCGGTCAAACGCCGTAAAACGCGCTTTTGCCGGAAAATTCGGGGGAAATGCATGAAAATAAGCAAAGAAAAAATAAAAAAGTGCGTCACGGTCACGGTGCTGCTGGGGCTTATCCCCCTTGCGGTGCTGCTTGGGGTAACCGCCTTCAGGGACAGAGCCTATATCTGGATAGCTCTTTGCGTGTGCCTGCTTGCCTGCGTGCCGTTTTTTCTTTCCTTTGAAAAGAGGCAGAGCGATACAAAAAGGCTTATGATACTTGCCGCCATGACGGCAATTTCCGTGGCGGGGCGCGCCCTGTTCTATCCGCTTGCTCATTTCAAGCCGGTGGCGGCGGTGGTTATAATCACCGGGATGTATCTTGGCGGAGAGGCGGGGTTTATGTGCGGCGCGTTAAGCGCGCTTTTATCCAATTTCATTTTCGGGCAGGGGCCGTGGACGCCGTTTCAGATGTTTTCCTGGGGCGTAATAGGGCTGCTGGCCGGTATTATGTCAAAAAGACTCAAAAAAAGCCTTGTGCTCACCTGCGTTTTCGGGGCGCTTGCGGGGGTGCTTTATTCCCTGCTTATGGATATATGGACGGTGCTTTGGCAGGACGGCGGCTTTTCCGCACAGCTGTATTTGGCGGCAATAACGGCCGCGGCGGGGGTCACGGCGGTGTATGCCGTGTCAAATGCCGTCTTTCTTTTGCTGCTTGCCCGCCCGGTGGGCAATAAGCTGCAAAGGCTTATTACAAAATACGGTCTGGAAAAAACAGAGGATACTTCGGAAAGAAACGGGGAAGCGGCAGCAAAAAACAATGAAGCAGCTGCAGAAAACGGCGAAAATGAGGGTAAAAATGACGGCGTTTGAAGAAATATTCAATAAAGAAAGCTGTTTTATTATGGAGGGCGCGCTGGGGCTGCGGCTGCAAAGGGAATTCGGGCTTCAGCCCGATACAAATGCCGCGCTTGCGCTCACCGTGCGCAGCGAAAGGGGCAGAGCGGCGCTGAATAATCTTTGGCGGGAATACTACGGCATTGCCTCGAATTTCGGGCTGCCCTTTCTTGCGGCCACTCCCACAAGGCGGCTGGACAGCGCCCGTGCCGCAGCGGGCGGCCTTGGCAGGGAACTTATAGCGGAAAACCTTGATTTTATGCGCGGCGTGCTGCGCCGGGCGCAGCATGATGCGGAAAAAACGAACACCGCCTTTACGGAGAAGGCAAACCCTCCGAGTGGTTCGCGGGCGGAACGGTGGGGTGCTTCGGCGATGCGTATACCGGGCGGGGCTGCCTTGAATGCGGAGAATCGGAAAAATATCACGCATGGGAAATTGAAGCCTTTGCCCGCGCCGGTGCGGATTATATTTTGGCCGCGCTTCAGCCAAGCGCCGCCGAGGCGGCGGGCATAGCAAGGTGCGCGCATACCGCGGGTCTGCCGGTTATAATCAGCTTCTGCATAGACGATAACGGCAGCCTCCCCTGCGGAGAAAGCATAAATGATGCCATTGAATTCACAGACCGTGTTTCGGGGAATGCGCCCCTTTGCTATATGGCAAACTGCGTGCACCCGGATACACTCTTTAGGGCGCTTATGCCGGAGCAAAACCGAACCGAAACGGTAAAACGGCGTTTTATGGGGCTTCAGGCCAATGCCTCGCCCCTGCCGCATGCACTGCTGGAGGGGGCGCAAAGCGTACAAAGCTCCTCGCCGGAACAGCTGGCACAGGGTATGTCGCGCCTTGGACAAATCATAAGCATGAAGCTTTGGGGCGGCTGCTGCGGCACAAACGGGGAGCATATGAAAAGCATTGCCGCTGCCGCCGCGCAATATTCCCGCGCGCAGCGCTGACTATTTATACATTTTGTGTGTATTTATTGATTCCTTTTCCCAAAGCGAGGGAACGGCTCCGTGAAGAAAGGGTAATCGCACTGATTATTTTGTTTTTAACCGCTCAAAGCGGTAGCGCGGCTTTCCTATGCTTTTCTTTCCGTACTCTATGGCTTCCGCGGGGCAATAGCATATGCAGGCCATGCAGTGGGTGCAGTTTTTACCCCATACGGGTCGGCCGCTTTTAAGAATAATGTTGTTAAGTGGGCATTTTTCTGCGCATTTGCCGCAGCTGATGCAGGCTTTACCCGCATAAAAAGCGTCGGCCTTTACAAAAAGACGGTAAAACAGCGGGTTTATCGGGCCGCTCATAAAGCGGTCGTACAGGTTGTTTCGGGGCGCGGAAAAGGGCTCGCCGGCTTTTATGCGCGCAATTGCCTCCGTAATGGCGGGCTCGGCTTTTTTAACGATTTTTTCAGCCTGCTCTTCTGTGGGGGCGTTGAACATGGCGATATAATTTTCCGGCATAACTATCTGAGCCGTACCCATATAAAGCAGCTGCTTTTTTTGGGCAAGACGGCGGTTGTATTTTGCCGCGTTGCCCGTTTCGCTGCCGCAATCCATCACAAACCATATGCGTTTTGCGCCGATAAGCTCGGTTTTTGAAAGCCAATCGGATACTATGCGCGGAATGCGCCAGGCATAGGTCGGGGCGACAATAATTACATCCTGCCCCGTCTGAACGGGGCTGCTGTCATTTTCTTTGATTTTTATGTTCAGATCGGTTATTTCATCCCGTATTGCCTCGGCAATACGCCCTGCGATATACCGGCTGTTGCCGGTTCCGGAAAAGCAGAATATCATAAATCAAAATACCTCCGCGGCGGTCTTTTTTGCATATTGTCTATGGTCGGCATCGCCTAAACCGCCGGAGCACTGTCTTTTTGCCCTAAACGCTTGCTTTAGTCCGCAGGTTTTATTATACTAAAAAGCGAAAGTTAAATCAAGTATGCGGATTATTATCGTCAAAGCGCAATTATCATAAAAGCCGTTTTGATAAATGATCGGAGTGTTCGGAGTAAAAACAATGATTGATAAAATGCTTATTCGCGGAGCAAAGGTCCACAATCTTAAAAATATCGATGTTGATATTCCGCTTGGAAAAACAGTGGGGATAGCGGGGGTGTCCGGCTCGGGCAAATCCTCCCTTGCGCTGGGAGTGCTGTACGCCGAAGGCTCGCGCCGCTATCTTGAAGCGCTTTCCGCCTATACCCGCCGAAGAATGACGCAGGCATCCGTGGCTGCCGTGGACGAGGTTTTATATGTTCCCGCCGCGCTGGCGCTGCACCAGCGCCCCGGCGTGCCCGGCATCCGAAGCACCTTCGGAACGGGAACGGAGCTTTTGAACAGCCTGCGCCTGATGTATTCCCGCCTTGCCCGCCACCGCTGCCCCAACGGGCATTATCTTGCGCCGTCATTGGCCGTCGCTGCGGGGAAAGAGCTTATCTGCCCGGAGTGCGGCGCGCATTTTTATGCGCCGTCCGCCGAAGAGCTGGCCTTTAATTCTCAGGGCGCGTGCAAAACCTGCGGCGGCACGGGAACCGTCCGCACGGTGGATATAAATTCGCTGGTTCCCGATGATTCCCTTACCATTGACGAAGGCGCGGTTGCCCCGTGGAACAGCCTTATGTGGTCGCTGATGACCGATGTTTGCCGGGAGATGGGCGTGCGCACCGATGTGCCGTTTCGCGATCTGAGCCAGCGGGAAAAAGAAATTGTTTATCACGGCCCCGCCGAGAAAAAGCATATTTTTTACCACGCGAAGGGCTCAAATCAGGCGGGTGAACTGGATTTTACCTATTATAATGCAGTTTACACCGTGGAAAATGCCCTTGCCAAGGTCAGGGACGAAAAGGGCATGAAGCGGGTGGAGAAATTTCTGAAAGAAGGTATTTGCCCGGACTGCCGCGGCACGCGCCTGTCAGGCGCCGCCCGTGCGCCTAAGCTGCGGGGGATTTCTTTGGATGAGGCCTGCACTATGACGCTGTCCGACCTCGTGAAATGGGTGCAGGGCGTGCCCGGCAGCCTGCCGGAGGAAATGCGTCCCATGGCAGAAAGCATATGTGAAGCATTCCTCAGCACGGCAAAGCGGCTGACGGAGCTTGGGCTGGGCTATCTGACTCTTGACCGCTCCGCCTCCACGCTTTCCACCGGCGAGCGTCAGCGTATGCAGCTTGCCCGCGCCGTGCGCAACCGCACAACGGGCGTTCTCTATGTGCTGGACGAGCCGTCCATCGGGCTGCATCCGTCCAACATTGCGGGGCTTACCGGCGTTATGCACGATCTTGTTGCCGACGGCAACTCCGTAATTTTAGTCGATCACGATACGCAGATTCTCAAGGAAGCCGACTGGGTAATCGAAATGGGGCCGGAAGCGGGCGCAAAAGGCGGTTATGTGATAGCTGAGGGGACGGTACCCGACATTAAGGAGAATCCCGCTTCGCAGATCGGGCCGTTCCTGTCCGGCAAAGCCGAAACGGTAATGCGTCAGTGTGCCGAGCGGGACAGAATTTTTGAAAACGGCACAATACACCTTTCCGCCTTACAGATACATACCGTAAAGCCCCTTGAAGCCGATATCCCCAAAGGACGGCTGACCGTTGTAACGGGGGTGTCGGGCTCCGGCAAAACCACAATGGTGCTGGAAAGCCTTGTGCCCGCGCTGGAAGCAAGCATTGCGGGCACTGCGCTTCCCGCGCATATCCGTGATATTCGCGCCGAGGGCATCGCCCATGTCAAGCTGATAGACGCAACCCCCATAGGCATAAATGTCCGTTCCACGGTGGCCACCTATGCGGGCGTTCACGATGAGCTGCGCAAGCTGTATGCAAAATCCCCCGATGCAAGGGAAAAGGGCTGTAAGGCAAACGATTTTTCCTATAATACCGGGTCGCTTCGCTGCCCCGGCTGCGACGGTACGGGAATTGTGAGCCTTGATGTGCAGTTCCTGCCGGATGTGGATATTCCGTGCCCCGACTGCCGCGGCTCCCGCTATGCAAAGGCCGCTTACGATATAAAGCTTACAAACAAAAACGGCGCGGCCGTTTCGCTTCCGGAGCTTATGGATATGGATGTGAACTCTGCAATCGACTTTTGCAGGGATATGAAAACCGTAAGCCAAAGGCTGAAGGTTCTTAAAAAGCTGGGCCTTGGCTATCTGACGCTGGGCGAGGAGACGCCGGGGCTTTCGGGCGGAGAGGCGCAGCGGCTGAAGCTGGCAAGCGAGATGGGCAGAACGCAGGAGGCTTCCGTTTTTGTCTTTGACGAGCCGACCATCGGCCTGCATCCGCTGGATGTCCGGGTGCTGCTGGGCGTATTTCAGGCGCTGCTTAAAAGCGGCGCCACCGTGATTGTCATTGAGCATGATCTTGATGTGATACGCAATGCGGATTATATCATAGATATGGGCCCCGGCGGCGGAAATGCGGGCGGGCGGATTGTGGCAAGCGGAACGCCGCAGGAAATAAAAAACAACAAAAACAGCATTACCGGCAGGTATCTCTGAATACCCGTGCGAAAAGCAGCGTATTTGCATCCGAAAAGCCCCGTCGGGGCTTTTACGGCTTACGGACTTGGGGGCGTGGGCGGGAATATCGGCGGGATAAGCCCGCGGACGGCGGCTGCGGCGCGATAAAGGCGCACAATCCGTTGACAATCGGGCGGCGTGCGGATATAATAAGCAAAAGCATTGAAACAAGGCAGCAATGACGGTGACAACGGCTTGGGCAAAGCGCTTTTCAGAGAGCGTCCGGTGGGTGAGAGGACGCAAAGCGCGCCTGCGGCCCGCTCGGTCGCCAGCAGCGGTCGGGCAGGGCATCGCCGTAAAGAGCCGTTGAGTGATCACCTTTTTCAGGTGATAAGCAGAGTGGTACCGCGAAACCTTCGTCTCTGGGCGAGGTTTCGCGTTTTGTTTTTTTGCAGTACAGCGGCGCAGCCTTTGCAGCACAGCGGCGCAGCCTTTGCAGCACGGGCGGCGAGGGTGTAAAAAACGGCAAAAAAGCGTTAAAAAACGCGCAAAAAACCATTAAAAAAGCATCAAAAAACGGATAAAAAACGAACAAAATCCGATGAAGTCAAAGGAGAGGTTATATGAGCGAGGAAAATTTTGTACATTCACAGATCGAAAAGAAGTGGCAGGACATATGGGAAAAGGAGGAGGCCTTCAAGGCCAAGGAGGATTATACTCTTCCCAAGTTTTACGGGCTTATAGAGTTTCCCTATCCGTCGGGTGCGGGACTGCATGTGGGGCATCCGCGCAGCAACACCGCCATTGACATAATAGCGCGCAAGCGCCGCATGGAGGGCTACAATGTGCTGTATCCCATCGGCTGGGACGCGTTTGGTCTGCCTACGGAAAACTACGCCATGAAAAACGGGGTGCATCCGGCAATAGTGACAAAGCAGAACATTGACCGCTTCCGCAGACAGCTTAAGAGCATGGGCTTTTCCTTTGATTATTCAAGAGAGGTGAACACTACCGACCCCAACTATTACAGATGGACCCAGTGGATATTTCTTCAGATGTTTAAGCACGGGCTTGCCTACAAGGCGGAAATGCCCATAAACTGGTGTACCAGCTGCAAGGTGGGGCTGGCAAACGAGGAAGTGGTGGGCGGACACTGCGAGCGCTGCGGCGGCGAGGTGGTGCGCAAGGTAAAATCCCAGTGGATGCTGCGCATAACCGACTATGCCGAAAAGCTGTTGGACGGCCTTGACGAGGTGGATTTTATCGAAAAGGTAAAAACACAGCAGCGCAACTGGATAGGCAAGAGCACGGGCGCGGAGGTGAACTTTGAAATTCCCTGCGCGCAGAAGTCCGTAACGGTGTATACCACCCGCCCCGATACGCTTTTCGGCGCCACCTATATGGTGCTTGCGCCGGAGCATCCGCTTGTGGAGGAGCTTAAGGACAAAATAGGCAACTTTGACGAGGTTACGGCCTACCGTGAGGCGGCGGCGCGCAAGAGCGATTTTGAGCGCACCGAAAGCAAGGAAAAGACCGGCGTGCGGCTTGAGGGAATACAGGCAAAGAACCCGGTAAACGGCAGCCTGATTCCGGTATTTATTTCGGACTATGTGCTGTGCACCTACGGCACCGGCGCTATAATGGCAGTGCCCGCACACGATGAGCGCGACTGGGAGTTTGCCCGCAGGTTCTCCCTGCCCATGATAGAGGTGGTGGCGGGGGGCAACATAGAAAACGCGGCGTACACCGATATTGCAAACGGCGTTATGGTGAATTCCGGCTTCTTGGACGGCATGACGGTGCAGCAGGCCAAGAAGGCGATAATCGAGCATTTGGAAAAGACCGGGCAGGGCAAGCCCAAGGTGAATTACAAGCTGCGCGACTGGGTATTTTCCCGTCAGCGCTATTGGGGCGAGCCTATCCCGGTGGTCAAATGCGAAAAATGCGGTTATGTTGCGCTGCCGGAGGATCAGCTGCCGCTGGAGCTGCCGGAGCTTGCGAAATATGAGCCCAGCGGAACGGGAGAATCCCCCCTTGTGCAGTGCACCGACTGGATAAACACCACCTGCCCGCACTGCGGCGGCCCTGCAAAGCGGGAAACCGACACCATGCCCCAGTGGGCGGGCTCGTCTTGGTACTTCCTGCGCTATACCGACCCGCACAATGACAAGCAGCTTGCAAGCCCGGAGGCGCTTGCCTACTGGCTGCCGGTGGATTGGTATAACGGCGGCATGGAGCATACCACGCTGCACCTGCTTTATTCCCGCTTCTGGCACCGTTTCCTTTACGATATAGGCGTGGTGCCCACAAAGGAGCCGTATAAAAAGCGCACCAGTCACGGCATGATACTGGGCGAGGGCGGCGAAAAGATGAGCAAATCCCGCGGGAATGTGGTGAACCCCGATGATATAGTGGGTGAGCTGGGAGCGGACGCCTTCCGCGTGTACGAGATGTTCATGGGAGCGTTTGACCAGGCGATACCGTGGTCCACGCAGGGTGCACGCGGCTGCCGCCGTTTCCTGGAGCGCGTATGGCGTTTGGGCGGCATGACGGTGCCGGGCGGAGTGCGTGCGGAAATGGCAAGCCAGTATAACGCCATGATAAAAAAGGTGAGCCAGGATTATGAGCGTATGAAGTTCAACACCGCCATTGCGGCAATGATGAGCTTTGTAAACAGCATATATTCCGTGGGCAGCATAACCCTTGAGGAGCTTAAGGGGCTGTTATTGGTGCTTAACCCGGTGGCGCCGCACATAACCGAGGAGATGTTTGAAAGGTTTTTCTCCGAGGGCAGGATATACAATCATCCGTGGCCCGAATGGGACGATGCGCTTATAAAAGAGGATGTTGCGGAGTACGCTGTGCAGATATGCGGCAAGATACGCTCCCGTATAACCCTGCCCGCCGGCGCGCCGGAGGAGGAGGTGCGCGCCGCAGCGCTTGCGGAGGGCGCTGTGGCTGCGCTTATTGCGGGCAAAACGGTAAAGAAGATAATAGTCGTAAAGGATAAGCTTATAAACATAGTGGCGGTGTAATTAAGGCTGCGCAAAAAATCCGGGGCTTTATGGAAGCTCCGGATTTTTTATGCTTTATTTGATACCTTAAATATAGATGTGCTTAAAAAAGAAAACCGCCGCATAAAGCGGCGGGAATTTCTGACGCAAAAAACAGACCGGCTGTAAGTCGGCCTGATGCAGGGCAAAACGATTACTTGCTTTCCTCGGTCTGTATAACCTGCTGTCCGTCATAGTAGCCGCAGGATTTGCAGACTCTGTGGGCCAGCTTGGGCTCCTTGCACTTGGGGCACTCCACTACACCGGGCAGGGAGAGCTTCCAGTTGGCGCGGCGGGAATTGCGTCTTGCTTTGGATACTTTCTTCTTAGGTAATGCCATGATTACACCTCCTCGTTGTTCAGCAGCCCTTGCAGTACCGAAAACGGATTGTCTTTTTCCGGCTTGCTCTGACTGCACGAGCACGATACCTGATTTCTGTTTACTCCGCAAACGGGACAGAGCCCCTTGCACTGCGGCGTGCATATTCTCAAAAGCTCCAGGCTCATAAGAATGCTGTTGCAGATGCATCTGTCAATCTCGATGGTGTCGGCGGCGCTGATGGGCAGCGCATCGTCGGATGCTTCGTGGGAGAAGCGCTCCTCAAGGGGGCAGATTACATCCTTGATAAAGGGCTCAACGCAGCGGGCGCAGATAAGCTCGAGCTGTGCGGTTATGGTACCGCTGAGCTCTATATCGCCGCCGACGCAGCCGTATTGCGCGTCAACATGCACCGCACGGAAAACCACCTTACCCTGAAAATCCTCGGGCGTAAAGGAGAAATCCTCACATATGGGGAAAAGCTCTCCCTCGTTTTTCAATGCGTTTTTAACATTTATGACCATACAGTTCCCTCATCTTTGCACCATAATATTATATTTATGTGCATAGTTTCTGTCAAGGTGTTTTCAAAAGCAAAACGCGATTTTGCCGTAAATGCGGGTATTCGGTGAAGAATATGCGGTTTTCTGTGCTGCTTTGATAAAATCACGGTGCGAATTGGGGCACGGCGGCTATTCGGCATCCGTTTCGGAGGGCTTTGAGCTGCGGGGCTGCGCCTTGGAAAAGGGGCATAGGTGCGCTTTTTCAAGGGCGGGACGCAGCAGCGAAACAAGCAGCAGCGCCGCCGCCGCTTTTGCAAGATCGGGCAGGATAAAGGGAAGAACGCCCGCTGCAAAGCATGCGCCGTAGCTTATAGCGCCGCCGTTCAGGTTAAGCACCATATACATATAGGAAGCACCGGCAAGGTATGTAAAGGCGATGTGGCAAAGCATAAAGGCAGCGCGCAGCAGTATGCGCCGCGTACCGGAAGCGCTCAGGCGTCCGTCCAAAAACGAAAGCAGCGGAACGGGCAGCGCCATGCCCAAAACAAAGCCGAAGCTGGGGCGCAGAACATAACCAAGGCCGGCTCCGCCGCCGGCAAAGACGGGCAGACCGAAAAGCCCGAGGGCGATATATAAAAGCATGGCTGCGCCTCCGGCGCAGGGGGAGAGCAAAAAGGGCAGCAGCAGGCATACCAGCAGCTGAAGAGTGAAGGGGACGGGCCCCAGGGGGATGCTGAGCTGTGCCGAAACGCACAGAAGCGCCGTCATAACGGCGGCGCAGCACATGGTATAAATGCGCTGACGGATTTTATTCTGCAAGGTAAGGACTCCTTTGGTGCTTGCCGTCTGCGGGCGGAATGTGCATCCGCAGGCGGCGTTTGATTTACGGTTTTTGATTTATACAATTATATATTGCAATATATTGTATATATAAGTATTGTATAATAACGGTTGGAGCGGCTTTTGCGGATATGTTGCCTGTCTCTTATACACATCTCCGAGCCCACGAGACAGGCAGAA
>ERZ1026780.71-NODE-71-length-86327-cov-9.732822_pt1 | contig 86327 bp, 120 predicted proteins | sample MGYA00380126_ERZ1026780 | MGnify/ENA primary metagenome ERZ1026780 (study PRJEB33269, sample SAMEA4719762) | human gut metagenome | biome: human-associated habitat; feature: organic feature; material: feces | place: Cameroon | collected 2013-10 ... | reverse complement strand
CCCGCCGCCCACAGGGTACACCCCTTGCGGTTAAGGGTGCAGGGCAAGACCCCGCAAGGCAAGCCACGGAATACAAGCGGAGATGTTCGCCACTTCCGGGAATGGCAAGCCAACGCACTATTGAGCGAATGTCAATAGAGTACCTTTGCTATCAAAGGCGTCGCCGGTGCATGAGAGTTAGGCTCATGGTACGAGATAGTGAAAATCCCCGGAGGTTTGTGCCTATGAACCTAAGTGCGGCTTGCATAACTGATGGCTATACAAGAACGACTTTTGAAAGTAAGTAGTATCGTCCGAGTTTTCTACCCAAGGGTATTGTGCTCCGAGGAGCCGAAAGCAAGGGCATATAGATATGAAAGCCGAATTTGGTCAAGTATTGCGAATTGAACAGAACAGTCCCCGATAGAAATGAGTATCGGAAATGGTGCGTGTTCCGTTCGATACTGCAACGGCTGTGGGGAAAAATATACCCCATGCGCCGAAATGCAGAGCCGGAACCATTTCAAATATCGGGTTTATCATTGATAGAGCCGCCGAGGGTTTTCTTCGGCGGCTTCATTGAGTGATAAACCTGTTATCACCCAAGAAAAAACTGTGAAAGGGGCATTTCAAAATGACCAGAGAAGAAAACATCGCCAAATTGGCACAGTTGCGCTCTGACGCCGAAGCCCTTGTCAAGGATTACAATGATGCAATCCAGAGCGGCAAGTATGAGGACGCAACCAAAGCGGAAAAGGCTATGACCGAAAAGGTCAACGAGTACACCGCTACTGTCCGGGATATGTGCTTTGAGGACTGCAAAAACACTGATAATCCCATGCTCACCGCAGTCACGACCTTGTCCTATGTTACCATCGGGGTCAAGGACGAGCAGAAGGGCGATGACAAGGTTCCCGTCCGCGCTATCGTGGATAAAGAGCGTCAGATTGACCTGCTCAAGCTCCACAAGTATTGCGGCAAAATCGGTGCCAACGAGAATTGGGCGCATATCGCCCAGAAGATGAACTTTCTGCTGACCGCGCAGAAAGCCGTAGATTTGGGTATCAACCCCAAAGCGGTCAATGATAGTTATGCCATGAGCGAGATTGCCCGCGAGTTTGACATGGGCAAGAACCCCGTGAGCAAGACCAATCTGCTCAAGACTTTGCAGACGGTTATCACCGCCATGCTGGGCGAGCAGTATAAGGCGACATCTCACGATGTCAACTTCCTTATGTCCGTGTATTCCAAGAAGAACCGCAAGGCTCTGACCGTCACCTGTTCCAATCACCGGTATTTCCGCAATTATCTGGCTGAGGTTTGCCATCGCATTGTCACCGGCAAGTCCTACGAGTTGGACTATCGTACCAAGAAAGACAACTAACTGCGGGTTTTGAAGAACCGCCGCCGAACTCATGCCAATGTTGGCAGTTTTGTAGAATGGGTAATCGTCCGGCGGTTTTTCTTATGCCTAAAGCCGCCAATCCACAAAAGGAGTTTTTCATATGTCCTATGATGTTTTCAAAGAACGGGTAAAAGGGCTTGTGAACCGTTCCGGTTCTGCTGTGAGGTTTTCTCACGAGGATGGGCGGCATATCGCCCGCTGCTCCGATGGCGTGACCATCATCGGAAATGTGTCTTGCCCACGAGTTTTGGTCAAATGGGGAAGCGGTCATTCCGCTTACGCTGATATATAAGTTTTTCGCATTGGTACGCCGTAGGTAAAAGGGAAATTGGCGGCGTTAAATGAGGTGGGGAGCCAGTGCGGTTGCCGTAATGCGGCTTATCGAGTTTTCGATAAACGGTCACAAGCCCGTGTAAACGCAGAGTGCGGTAATTACATAGTGGGAGGGTTCCGATATGGCAGGTTATGCAAGAAAATCGCTCACAAGAAACCAACGCCGCCGGAAAGTCGTCGTGCAGAAGCTGATGGGTATTGCACTCATCGCAATTTGCGCCCTGATGTTTTGGCTTGCGTCCACCGGAGTTACGCCGGAGGAAAAAAACTGCACGGCGGTTCTTCTCATCGCCCCTATCGGGTTATATATGCTTTTCTCAAAGCAAATCGTAATCCTCTGATTTCCCAGTTTGCTGCCTTTTGAAGCGAGGTTCGATGCCGTAAGGCTGGCACGGTACGATTCCGTGGAGTGGTTTTTCACTTAACGCTTAGTCCTTGTAATAGTGAAGGTAAGTGAGGGGGCACCCAAAATTCTGAAAGCTTTACAAGGCGTTGGGGACTACGAAAGTGTCCAAGTGTTATGGAAATGCTGCCATGACCACGGGATAAGATTAAAAAGTGCATCCTTGGAAGTCGGAGTATCGCGGCTGTATCCGTTTGGTGAAACTTCCTCCCGTTATCAACAATGGAAAGGGGCTTACAATGAAAAAGTTCTGGTCTTTCCTTTTGATTTTACTCATGGTTTCCTGCTGTGGTTGTTCCAAACCTCCGCAAACACTGACGGTAAGCGTCTACGGCGGTGAAACGGAAATCAACCATTACGAGGAAATTGAGAATGGCTTCCTATCTGCGCTGGAGGCGAATGGTTTGCGCGGCTATCGGCTTGTCGATTCATCTGAGTTGACCACAGAACTGCTGGAAAACCGCAACGGTATCACAATCATTGAGCGTTGTATTGGCATGGCGATAAATGCCGAAGCCGGTGATGGCGTGATTTTGAACTCCTCGGCAAATAGCGGATGGTATATTGCCTGCCCGACAGATGGCTGCTATATCCCGTACAAGATTGGGGATTACCAGATGCGGGATGGGACAGTTTTTCTGTCCTATATGATATATAACCCTGACAACAATTATATAGACGACATTATGGAACGATATGATTTCATTCTTGATAGAGGATTGGAGGTCGGCGGTATGTATGAGTTCCGTCATATCAATGGGCATATCGAGGTTTTTCTCGATGGCGAGTTTCAGTTTTCTGCCGATACCATGCAGGAAGCATATAGCGAACTGAAAGCGGGTTGACTGGCTTACGGTTCATTCAATAAAGGAAAGGGGCTGATTTATTGAACAAGGAAGAGATGATTTCTGCTCTCGCACAGCGCACAGGAATGACAAAGGTAAACGCCCGTGTCGCTTTGGATGCTGTTTTTCAAATCATCACAGACACTTTGTCTGCCGGTGAAAAAATCAAGCTGACGGAGCTGGGCGTTTTTGAGGCAAGAGAACGAGCGCCGAGGGTCGGAAGAAATCCCAAAGCCAATGTACCTGTCCCGATTCCTGCCAAACGGGTTCCGTTCTTCAAGCCCAGTGAGGGTTTGAAAGCAGCCGTTGAGCGCGGCAAGTAATTTATCAAAAATCAAAGATTAGGAGAACAAGTTTATGACTACTGAAAAGATGACTGTCCATAAGGCGCTGTGTGAGCTCAAGACGCTGGATTCCCGTATCCAGAAGTGTATGCAGCAGAACCCTTTCGTTTTTGCCAACAAGCACGCCAACAGCAAGGTTGCCGGTGTGAGTGTCGGCGATTATTGTAAGGAAGTTCAGGCTTCTTACCAATCCGCAAACGACCTCATTGCCCGCCGTGATGCTATTAAGCGTGCGGTCACGCTGTCCAACGCCACCGTCAAGGTGACTATCGGAGGCAAAGAGTACACGGTTGCCGAGGCAATCGAGCTGAAGAACCACGGCGTTCCCCTGAAGCAGATGCTGCTCAAGAAGTTGGACAGTGACAATCGCCGTGCCCGCATGGAGGCCGATAAGAACAATGGTGATGTTCTGGAGCTGCGTGCCGATGAGTATGTCAAGTCTCTCTACGGCAATGTCGATATGAAGGGTGCCAGTGACGAAATCAAGAAAGTCCGTGCCGACTTCATCGCCGCACAGACGATGGAAATCGTTGACCCCATTCACATCGCCGATGAGATGGCTCGTCTGGAAAAGGAAATCAACGACTTCATGGTCGAGATTGACTCCGCTCTGTCGGTTTCCAATGCGCTGACCGAGTTGGAAATCTCCTACTGATATGAGCGAGGTGTGCAAGCCGCAAAGCGGCACCATCTATACCCGCGATGAAGCGATGCTCATTGTCGAGATGTTTGAGGATGTCCTTGACACCTACAACATCAAGGTTCCCTCTCCCGAAGATGACGAACGGGAGCCGGACAATGAAGCAAAGCTCTACGGAAGTGTCTACTCCGATTTGCTGGATAATGTTGAGGAGTCCCTCATCGAACTGCTCAACAGGCGTAAGAAACACACAGCAATCGTGACAGACGAGTTTTCCGGAACCGTTTAAGCAATCAACTTCGTTGCCGTCCGAAAACCCCGAATCATATGCCTTCTCTGTTTTGCCAAGTACAGATAAGTAAAGTGAAAAAGAATTGGCTCCAGCCTGCTATGCTGATATTTAATTTTGTTAAAAGGTTCTAACAAAATCAAATCTACATTTTTGGATGAACATAGCCGCCGTGCTTCTGACTGGTTAGACATAGAGAGCTAACCGGGAGCGGCGGCATTTGAACTGTAAAGTTCAAAACTCAAAATTAAATATTCAACGCTCAACTCTTAAAGCTTTTATTGAAGAAAGCTCAAATACCAAAGCATAAACACCAACCTTTTGCAAAATCCAAGGGCAATGGTTTGTCGGGTGTATATGTGACCGTGGGGAGTACCACTTGGCTGGGCGGTAACGAGTTGTTTATATATATGACCTCCGAGTAAGTATGGCAAAGCGGAAAGACGCTTGGCGGTTCGGACAGACGAGCAATCCGGGAAAGTGGCGAAACGGTTAGACGCGGGGCGAGTTAAGCCCTGGGAAGTTGCGCAACCCTTGTTGGTTCAAATCCAACCTTTCCCACCAATAGGGAACGATGTTCATGCTTTGTTTCTGGAGCAAAGAATGTCCTGTATTTCCAGAGTGCAGGAAGCAGCAAATTGGGGAACATCATGCGGCTGAGTAGCAAAGGGTTTTAAGCCGCTTCCGAGATGGGGATATAGCTCAGTTGGGAGAGCATCTGCTTTGCACGCAGAGGGTCGCCGGTTCAAGTCCGACTATCTCCACCAATAGGCAAGCCACTTGCCGAGTTACCCTTGAGGACTGGAGCAACAAGGTTAAACAAAGTCTCCAGGATGTTTTCCGGTATCAGAACACAACCGGCACAGAGCAGAAGTGTTTAGGGTCTGTGACCCCATGTGGCATTAGGGGTAGACGGTAAGGACAATGCGTGGAAATCTGCGGCAGCGCGAAAAACCCTAAAAAACAGCTACCTTATTGCAAAGGAGGACAACCGATGAAACCAATTAAGGTAAATGGCGTGGTCGTCTGTTGCAGTAATTGCATAAACCACCAAGTATCGCCACTGGATGAGCCGTGCAAGGACTGCTGGAAGGCAATATTTCACTCTGGCAATATCGACGAAGTTCGATTAGATGATATTGTTTTCTATCCTGCGGACAAAGAGCGTTTCCTTACACTTGAAAAAATGGTCAAGAAATATAAAGACCAGTTTGCGGCAATGAAAGCGGACGCAAAAGCGCATGGTATATCTATCGAGGAACTCTGCAAGCAGTTTGCAAATCGCCGCACAATAGAGGTGTGGATAGATGGCATTCAATAAAACATGACTTTGGTAAGGAGGCGAAAGTGTGGAGCGTAATGATTTTATATCCGGTGATGCGTATTATCGATACAAATTTGAGCGTGAAAGCAAGAACGAAGAAATCCAGCGCCTCCGTACAAAGATGGAGCGAATGAGAACCGACAACTATGTTCGAGTAGCTTATGACAGTGTCGTAATAACGGTTCTTGTCGCATTTATAGCCTTCCTCTTGGTGGGCAGAGGCTGAGAAACAATTCATAAGGAGGGGCGCCGATGAGCAGCAAGATGAACTACATACCACACATATCTTCCTACGAGGATATTCGAGCCGAAATGAGTAACGACTTGCAGTATAGGCTGGCGAGCAGAACTGCCAAAACTTCTCTTGGGCGCCCTCTCTATTACCGCATCAATGTCCAGATGATTACGACACAGGAGTGTCCGTTCCACTGCCCCTTCTGCTTGGAACGACAGAACCCTATGTCGGGAGACAATGATTTCGATGCACAAATCGAGGCGTTGAAGCGGGTTTTGCAGGAGCATCCCAACGCACGGCTGTCTATCACGGGCGGCGAACCCGGTCTTTACCCCAAACACATTGCCAATATCGTTGAGACTTATCGCAAGAACGGTAATGGCGTGTTTTGTTCCATCAACACTACGGGTTTCAGCACGGAGTTAAATGGGCTGGCGCACATCAACCTTTCCCATAATGATTATGTCTGGGCAGACCCAGCTGGTTTTCCGGGATGTACTGTTCAAACGGTAGTCGAGAATCCTACGCTTGCTTTTATCAAGGACTACATGAAGATGGATGCCAGCAGCTTTTCTTTCCGGTTCCTGAGTGGCCTTGAAAAGAAAGATTACCCTGTAGACATTTGGAACGATTTGCAGCAGGATGCGGATGTCGATGTGCATACATTCAGAATCGGCGATTTCTTTGTGTATGCGACCTTTGACTATGCGGGCAAACACGCCCGTGTGACACTTGGCGATATGTGGCAGCAGCGTCACAATAATTATGGTGATGGTTACTCCAACATTATCATCCATCCAGATGGGCGTGTGTCTACCAACTGGAGATAAGTAGAGGGGAAAACAATGGACATGATGACAGAAGTTTTTAATGTTGGCGATAAGGTCGAATGCGTTCGAGACTCGCCTGATAACAATGATAGCATCGCTATTGGAGTGCAGGGAGTTATCTGTGTTATCGTTGACTCCTCCCCGCATATCGGAGTCAGATGGAACGAAAAAGTCGTTGGAGGTCATGACTGTCACGGGGCGTGCTCTCATGGATACGGATGGTTTGTTACTCCCTGTGATATTAAGCGCATTGATGACGATGACGAGTTTGATGCTGACACAACAGAGTTTGACAAGCTTTTTGAATCTTTCTCAAGGGAGGCCATCTCATGACGGTTTTGGATTTTATAAGAGCGCACTTTTCGCTGGACTCTCAGGTAGATAACCTGCTGGTTCGGCGCAACACAGACGGTTTCTGCGAGACGCTGTATAGCGGAGCTATTGATGACGAGCGTTACATGAAACCTGAAGTGAAGTGTGCCACAATCAGAAAGTGGTGCCTTCCTCGGCGTGGGAGTTCCGTTATCCTTATTGTCGAGTAAAGGTTCTGGCCTTATGCGGGTATGCTGGAATCGGCAGACAGGCAAGCTTGAGGTGCTTGTGCCCATCAGGGCGTGTGAGTTCAAATCTCACTACCCGCACCACGGAGCCCTTCTAACAAATATGACTGGGGCAAGATTACCGGCTAACGGCTTTCCAATAGAGAGTACGCCTGTAATGACAAAATAGTTAGTCAGATGGTGGTTGGCCGACCTAAAGGCCACTTTCAAACGCAGGATTGGTGGAATTGGCAGACACGGCGGATTCAATTCCCGCTGCCTTCGGCGTAAGAGTTCAAGTCTCTTATCCTGCACCATTAGCTTTGCCACGGTGTTGTGTCCTTTCAGTAGCTTTCTCCTTTTCGTCCGTCGTTCATCGTTTTCCTTTCAAACGGCAAAGCTGCTGTGGAATCCAAGCGTGTCCACTATTCAGGGCGCTCCGTAACAGCCGGTTTATGCTTCCGTAGCTCAGTTGGTAGAGCACCGCCCTTTTAAGGCGGGTGTCATGGATTCAAGCCCCATCGGGGGCACCAATTCTATTTCGTGAGGAGGTCATCTATCATGGGGGTTCATGTTTATGTGGCCGCAAATACAGTGTGGGCTTTTTTTCAAAGTCATAAAGACCGTCTGTCAAAGGAGATGGTCGTCATCGCAGAGAACAAGGACACAGAGTATGCGGTATATCTTACCGAGGATAATGCGCTTCCTTTGTTTTCCGTGTGTAAAGGCGATGCAAAACCGGAGTATGAGGAGTGTGTTCTGACCGAGACAGGTTGTAATGAAGCGGCGAAACGCCTGTATGCACAATATCTTTTCCCTGTCATGATTGTTGATGGGAAGAAATGTCCTCCGGAATTGCCAGAGGAAGAGCCAGAAGATTTGACTCGGCAGGATATGGAGGATGCTCAGTATGAGCGCGAGGACGAGCTTTCTCTCGCTCTGTGTGATTTCCTGTCCGTTGTCTTGCAGGAGTCGATAGACAACAGTCCTGAAATCATGGATACATACGGAGAAATGTTTGTAAACGAGGTCTTAGACCACTTCTTGGAGTACCTCGCTCAGGAGCAGTGCTTGCCAATTTACCGCCCCATGATTATCACGGATGAAGAAACTGGCTGTGAGGTCTATACGGAGTTTCCGTATGAGGATGATACCGGTTATCCAGTGGACGATGACGAGTTTAGAGGTGGCTTCTGGGATGATATTAAGGGCGGCGGTCTGAGATGACCCGCCCTTCTTTTATGGGGAGTTGGCCGAGTGGCTTATGGCGGCGGTCTTGAAAACCGTTGACGGTGATAAGCCGTCCGTGGGTTCAAATTCTACACTCCCCGCCACATTTTTTGATTGGAGGTCTGTGAAATGCCAAACTGTTTGGATAATATGCCCTGGCGTTCTTTGAAAGGGCTTGGAAAATATGCGGCTGATTTCTTGCAGCTCGGAGATTACCGCAATGTTGTGCTGAAGAACGGTGCGCAGGTTCAGTTTCGCATCATCGGCTTCAATCATGACAAGACGAGCGATGGTTCTTTGATTCCCATCTCGTGGGAGATGGTGGACTGTCTGCCCAACACTTACCCCTGGAATAGGCGCGACACCAATGAAGGGTCGTGGGAAGCAACGCAGATTCGCCACCGGCTCAACGATGCGGACGGCGACATTCATCGTCTGATTCCCGACGAGATTTTGGATGTTGTCACACCAGTCATTAAGCAGACAGCTGATGTGTACACTGGCGAGAATCGTATTATCGAGACGCTGGACTCTTTCTGGATAAAGTCTGAGAAGGAATTGTATGGACGCAATATTTACTCCGCTCCCGGTGAGGGGCATTGGTACGAGTGGTATCGTCAGGAAGATGTCGCATGGTTTAAGCTCCGCAACGGTAATCCTGAGTACACCATGTTGCGTTCTCCTCGTTCTGGTTCCAGCTTTTATTTCTGTTTTGTCACCAGCCCCGGCGGCGCCAACGGTAACTCCGCCAACAACAGTCTTGGCGTCGCTTTCGGCTTCTGCACTTAAAGCTGCATGGCGTAGCCATCAGCTTTTGCCCGAACCAGTAAAATCAAATAGCTTTTTACAAGCGCCCGGCGCTCCGCGAAGGAGACCGGGCGCGTTTTATACCCACAACGGCTCCAACCTCCTCGTGGTGTGGGCGGATAACCGAAAGGTGAACAAATAGGAGTACATCAGTATTGAAGGAGTACATACATCATGGCAAAAATCACTATCGCAGGCGACGCAGCTGTCGTAACTTCCGCAATGAAGCTGGAGGACATCAAGACCATTGAGAAGTATCGCCCCAAGGAGCTGGTTCTCAAGGGTGGTGAGGACGGCAAGGAGCCTATCTTCGCTGTGGGTACCACCAATGGTGCCGGTAACATCAACGCTTTCGGCGCTTCTTTCGGCGCTGAGACCCGCGACGATGAGAAGCTGGCGTGCATCACCCTGTTCCTCGACGGCGTGACCGGCGATGTTAAGGACTGGGTCGCTGACCGTCTGGGCGCCGCCATCATCAGCCTCAACAAGCTTGAGGAGAAGCTGCCTGCCGTTCTCGATGAGATTGCGGCTGAGAAGGCAAATGTGCTGAGCAACATCACGGTTGCTCAGTAATCACTGGTCGCAAAGGGGCGGCATGAGCCGCCCCCTTCCGTTCACAACAAAACAAATTTTGAATTAAAGGAGAAACATTATGATTAAGGTTACTGTTGGCAACAATGTCAAGCGCGAGTCCGTTATCATCGACGAGTCCACCACCCTGCGTGCCTGTCTGGAGGCGAACGGTGTTGACTATACCCGTGGCGTCATGCACCTCGACGGGTCTTCCCTGAACCCCGGCGACCTCGACAAGACCTTCTCTCAGTTCGGTATCACCGAGAAGTGCTTCCTGCTGAATGTGGTCAAGGCCGATAACGCCTGATTCACAAGCAATAAACCAATTGAGCCGCCCATTCGGGCGGCTCTTTCTATGGGGAATTGGCGGAACAGGCAGACGCTGCGGACTTAAAATCCGCTGGTGCATACCATATCGGTTCGACTCCGATATTCCCCACCATATAACAAAATGAATAGAGGTGTTCCTATGTTCAAAACAAGCATTTCGTCAACGCCGTTTACTACGGAAGCTGCCAATAGCTACTTCACCAATATCACTGGCGGTGCTTTCGGAAACGACTGCTCTTTCCTTGCGACGCTTCGTGCCTTAGTTGCACCTCGAATCAAAGAGGGAGAGTCCGTCAATTTGGTGTTCGGTTCTTCTGAGTATACGGCAGATACTATTCGGAGTGTCCCAGCAGATAGAGCCGTCATGGCTATTTGCAACAACTATGATATGAACACGACCGGTCAGGTCATCATTCACAGTCTGCGTGCAGATTCGGATAGCAACCTTACCAACATGAAAATTATTGTTGACAAGTTCGTTTCCGTGTTTGAGGGGTATCACCGGCTTGAAAAGTTCGCCGAGTTTTACCGCAAATCCTTTGCCGTGGATTGCTACATCAATCCTGAGCTTAAGAGTGTTATCATCTTTGCGGACAATCTTGACATTCGCAAAATGCACTACTTGCAGGTATCTATCCTCGCATTCCTGCCGTGGTATCTGAATCAGCAGGAGGGTATCACCGAAGATGAGCTTGCATTGGTCAAATCCCTCCGCGAAAAGAACTCAGAAGACTATGAACGCTGTCTTGCCAAGCTTGCAGAACGGTACGATTTCCGCACAGCAAGAATCCGTCAGCTGCTGAAGGGGTTTGAAACTCGCTATGAGCAAGTTGAGTGTGACCGTGTCAGGCAGGTAATTCAAAATATCGATAGAGAAATCACCCGTCTAAATGACAATATCGGTGAGCAGTTCACAAAGCGTAATGAACAGTGTATTCGCTTGCTGGGACTTGAGCAGAAAGTTGCCGATGGCGGTGAGGACTCTGAAATCATGGAGTACTTCCTGTGTAATACCAAGCTGGTTTTGGAGCGTGTGACCAATACCGATATGTACTTCACGGTCAAGGATTGTCTGGAATATTTTGACCGGGATATGGCAGAACAAATCATCAACCGCGCTACGAGTTTCGTGTACCGCCCCGACGGAGGCTCCGGTCATACAGGCGCAGCTGCTGAGAAAATGAAGAAGCTGATGACTGAAATCTTTGTCAGTGAAGAGCCGCGCCTGAGAATTCGTGTCTGTGCTTCCTACCGTTTTGACCTTAATGGTAGCGTTGCTCCCAATGGGCATCGGGATTTTGGCGCGGAGTATGGTGACTACCTCCCCAATCCCCATATCAATGATTACAACTGCATGGGTAATTATACCACCACTATCAATCGGCTGCTTAGGAACCACGACTATATTGGCGCTTTGGAGCAGTGTGTTGCTTCCTGCAAGAGCCTCAACTGGGGAGACTCTGCCGTCATGACTTCGTTTATGCGGTCTATGTGGGGCAATGGTAACAACAATCGCTGCATTGAACTGCCCGATGGCCGTATCGTAAAACCCAACGAAGCCATCAGCTGGTTGGAGCAGCAGGAAACGCAGACAAATGAGTAAGCGGAGGAGGCGCAAAATGAGTAAACCCATTAAGATGACCGAACAGTACATGGCTGAGTGCCGTGCAGATTTTGAAAAGGCTTTGCAGCTTACAAAGCTTGCAGATGGGAAATTGTCTTTCACAAAGGTGTTCACCTGTGGCGATAGAAAAGCAACTGTCGTCTTTACCGCCGGAGCATGGGCGAAGATGGCACTCCTTGTCAAAGAGTTCGATAAGGAGGTCGCTTGGCATGGTGTCGCACATCGTGCAGCAGACGAAGCCGTAGATGAGTATATCATTGAAGACATCGTGGTTTATCCGCAGGAGGTCTCCGGAACCACGGTTGAGATGGATACCGAGAAGTACGCTGAGTGGCTGATGCAGAACGCAGACGATGAGCGCTTCAACAACATCCATATGCAGGGACATTCCCATGTCAATATGCCGACCAGTCCTTCCTCTGTAGACCTCAATCATCAGGAGGAAATCCTCAATATGCTGGGGGACGACGATTTCTACATCTTTATGATTTGGAACAAGTCGTTTGTCAGTACAAATAAAATCTATGACCTCAAGAAGAATGTCCTGTTTGAAGATAAGGACATCACCGTCAAACTTGAGGGCGAACATGAGGGGCTGGCCGAGTTCCTCAAGACTGCCAAGGATATGGTCAAGCAGAAAAGTTATACCTATGGGAACTATGGCGGATATAGCGGATACAGCGGCAATCGTCCACCTTATTCCGGCACCCCTTATAATCCTCTTCCGGGCAGCAAAAAGGATGAGAAAGAAGACAAGGGTGGCAAGAAGTCCGATAAGAAGTCTGACGATAAAAAATCAGACAAAAAAGCCGAAAAGGCTGAGAAGCCGCGCACAAGAATCGGTGCAGGTTGGCAGGGGAAGAATGGCTGTCAGCAGTCCATGTGGGATGAAGACGACGATGATTCAGTATATCCCTATGGCGGCTACAGCGACCAGTATCTTGGAGGTGAGTAACAATGGCAATGGATTTGTCCAAAAGCTACGAGTACTTCCAGCCTGAAAAGGTTGAGGCTCGCATTAACATTGTCGGATGTGGTTCTGTTGGTGCAACGCTGGCAGAGAACCTCGTCCGTCTTGGCATCACCAATCTCGCTCTGTGGGATATGGATGTTGTGAATCCGCATAATCTGGCAAACCAGATTTTCCGCCAGCAGGATATTGGCCGCCCCAAAGTGGAGGCTCTGGCAGATATCCTGTTTGAAATCAATCCCGAAATCAAGGACGACCTCAAGATTTATGGCAAGGGGTGGAGTGGGCAGCAGCTTTCTGGGTATGTCTTCCTTTGCGTAGACAACATCGAACTGCGCCGCCAGATTGTTGAAAAGCACTTCGACAATCCCTATGTCAAAGCGATGCTGGACTTCCGCACTCTGTTGGAATCTGCGCAGCATTATGCTGCCGACTGGTCTGACTACAAGATGAAGAAAGACTTGCTGAACTCCATGAACTTCAGTCATGAAGAGGCATCTGAGGAAACACCCGTCTCCGCTTGCGGCGTTACACTGGGCGTTGCGCCAACCGTCAGGGCTATCTGCGCACTCGGCGTCGCCAACTTTGTCAACTTCATTCGGGGCAAGGGACTGAAAAAACTGATTATCTTGGATGCGTTCAACTTTATGTTGGACGCTTTTTAATCAGCAATGAGAAACGAAAGGAGGGCGGTGCATTATGGATACTACCGTCGAACGCCTTAAGGTCGGCACACAGGTCATCATTGGTTCTTACGGAGTCAACAATGATGAACCGCACCCCGTTGTTTGGTTGAAAGGTAGTCCAAACTGCGATTTTATCACTGAATGTGCTGTGGATTATCTTTGCTTTGATGCGCCGGAAAGAACTGGAGACGGCAGGCGCAATCTTGGCAATCCCGACTATCGTCTGTCCAATATTCATACATACCTGAACAGCGACAGAGACGATTGGTTTTGCAAGACTCATGAAGCGGACGCCCCTCCGAATAATGTTTTCAGCAGCCGAGCACAAAGCTATCGCAACCATTATGGGTTTCTATACTTCTTTGAAGATTATGAACTCGATAGCTTGCAGGTGCAGCAGTATGTGGTTGACGGTGAGACGCTCAGTTCCCTCATTCGGCTTCCTACTATCACCGATATCCTTGATGACCAGTTGAAGCTGAAGCTGTTTTCCAAGAAAGGTATTCGTCCCAAAGCAACAGAAGACTGTGCTGATAAAAAAGGCCGGTTTGGTAATTTCAGTTGGGAGTCTTACATGAACTTCTGGTTGGCAGGCAAGCAGGATGGATTCAGAGACTATGCTTTGGCTCTTAGTAGGTCTGGGTATTGTGAGAGGAAATACCCCCGTGACTGCGCGGGGCTTAGGCCGATGTGCCGGTTGAAACCGGAAACAGTGGTAGAGGTTGATGAAAACGGCGTAGCCCACATCAAACCATACGCATTGAAAAACGAAACCTGCACAGATGCAGAACTGTTCGAGCTATTAGGTGTGGCGCAGCCTTAAAATGCGCCATTGAACTGTAACGAATTACCCTTTTCGGGGGCTTCACGCCAAAGGCTGAAGTAACAAATTGTCGGGGTGGAAAACACCGCCTGCCCGAAGCGACGACCAGAGACTCCTCCGGAGTTGCCGAAGGCGATGGACATCCACCAGGAGGTTGGTAGCCGGAATAGCACAACAAAACCGGTTTGTCAAGCAATATCCTTCACAAAACCCACCCAAATCACGACAATTATCCTCAACTTATCTCTAAAAAGATACTCGTAAATGAAGCTCACTCAGCTCGCTCAGCTCGCTGCAGATGAGCTTCTTTCGATTCAAAAGCAGCAACACTCATGTAGGTTACAGTTACGACTATGAAAAGGAGGCATAGGGCTATGGTATATATCACGGTCATGCAATCCCCGATTTATCACCAAATGACATTGGAAGAGTTCCTCTTTCAAAACTTCCAAGCGCCAACCATATTAAACACAAATGTTTCCAACACACGAACCTATGCATATGAAACGGTAAGTGAGCATTTCACAAGTCGCATTGATACGGACGCTCTTATCCGTAAACTGGTTCACTTTAATGAGCAAACGGAGGCGCTTCGCGCACAGGAGCGCAGTACTTTGTATGAAACATTCCACATCCCCAAAAAGTCTGGTGGTTTGCGTCGTATTGATGCCCCTAAGACGGAGCTGATGAACGCATTGCGGAATCTCAAAACTATTTTTGAGGAGGATTTCCATGCGTTGTATCACACTTCTGCATTCGCCTATGTAAAAAACAGATGTACGGTTGATGCGGTCAAGCGTCATCAGAAAAACAACAGCAAGTGGTTCGGCAAGCTGGATTTGCACGATTTCTTTGGTAGCACTACACTGGATTATGTTATCAAAATGTTTTCTATGGTGTTCCCATTCAGCGAAATCGTAAAGTTTCCCAACGGCGAGGCAGAGTTGCGGAAGGCCTTGGATTTGGCTTTTCTTAATGGAGGTCTGCCACAGGGAACTCCGCTTTCTCCACTGATTACCAATGTGATGATGATTCCTGTTGACTATAAGCTTGCCAATGCATTCCGTGATTTTGACAAGCAGCGGTTCATTTACACCAGATATGCCGATGACTTCATCATTTCGTCTAAGGTTGATTTCGATGTGCATCGTGTAGAAAAACTCGTGGTGGATACGCTGCATGAATTTGGAGCGCCGTTCACTATCAACGAAAGCAAAACGAGATACGGCTCTTCCGCAGGTCGTAACTGGAATCTTGGTGTTATGCTCAACAAGGACAATGAAATTACTGTCGGCCATAAGAAGAAGCGCCAGTTCCAGTCCATGCTTTACAACTACATTACCGATAAACGCAAGGGCATCTCGTGGCCGAGAGAAGATGTTCAAACTATGCAGGGCTTACATAGCTACTATCGTATGGTAGAGCCGGAGACTATCGATGCCATCGTGAAGCACACCAACGAAAAAATGGAGACAGATGTCCTGCGGCTTATCAAAGACGATTTAAGATAATCCCTTTGGCGGTTTGAGGTTAAACCGCCATTTCCTGTAATGGATAATTGCGAAAGCAATGCTTATCGCCAAAGGCATAAGTAACAACTTGCTGGGAAGGAACACCCTCGCCTCTTCCTGAAGACTGGCTGCCGACGCGGTCTCGAACCAGTCGGGCTCGTCATCAGGCAAGAAAATAAAGACAATAGCCATTGCCGCACAATGGATTCCACACCAGCAGAGAATTAAAATAGGAACTAAACGCACCTGCGAAGAGCTACAGGCGCCTCGCATCCGGCACGCTTATCCTATGTAGATTACAGGAATACAAAAATCATTTGCAATGAATAACATCCCGAAAGGAATGTGCTTTGCGCCAAAGGTCAAAGTAACAATTTGTTGGGAAAGCAAAGGCCGCCCGCCACGAAGGCGGAATGGAGGTTCAGGGCACATCGCCGGAAGGATACACCACGGCAAAAGCCGAGCAGTAAGCACGAAATACAGCAAGACCGATAAACCACTGGGCTACAAGCGCTTCCCGACATCACCAAATTCCCGTTGAAATCACCAACCCGAGTAGCCGGGCCGTCGTCGGTACCGGTCTCCAGGTTCCACGCTCCATGTAGATTGCAAATGAAGAAAGGAATCGGATTCCATGATATATGTAACAGGCGATACTCACGCCAATATCGATATTGAAAAACTTAACACAACAAAGTTCCCGCAGCAGAAAAATCTGACAAAAGATGATTACCTGATAATATGTGGCGACTTTGGATTGTGCTGGGATGGCTCACGCAGGGAGATGTGGTGGCAAGACTGGCTCACAGCCAAAAATTTCACCACTCTCTGGATTGACGGAAACCACGAAAACTTTGATATGCTATACCAGTTCCCGTTAGAGGATAAGTTCGGCGGTAAAGTCAGGCAAATCGCACCGGACATTTATCATTTGGACAGAGGTCAGGTTCTTACCATTGATGGTAGAAAAATTTTCTGTATGGGCGGTGCCCGCTCAGTGGACAAGGCATATCGCACGGAGCATATTTCATGGTGGCAGCAGGAGATGCCGTCAAATGAGGAGATGGAGCGTGCAGTTTGTGCGCTGGAGCAGAACAACTGGACAGTTGATTATGTTGTGACGCACTGTGCCCCTCGCAGCATCCAGACACTGCTGGCAAGTTGGTATGAAAACGACCCGATGGTCAGTTTTTTGGAACGCATTCGTCAAGACCTTCATTTTAAGCGGTGGTATTTCGGCCACTACCATGTGGACAAACAACTTAATGACCAGTTTGTCGCCCTGTACAATCGGGTAATCCTGATTTCAGATATGCAGATGTGGCGGAATAGGTAGACGCTACAAATTACAGACAGGATGCCGACCTCTCAAATGGCGGAGACCGATGTGCTGTAAGGTCATGCGGGGTGCAAATCCCCGCCATCTGCGCTACCGGCATGGCATTGCCGTGGGAAGGACATAATGTTTCTCCAGAATTATGCCGGTGTGCCGACACATAGAAAGCGGCTGGGCAACGCGGAGCCTGTAGAGACGGAATCCTCGACGAAAAAAGCGGTGTTGCACTACCGTGGGCAATCGGCATAGCGTCCCGTCCGGAAGTGTGCCAGAGCATTGAAGCGGCAGGCGCTCCATCATGCGTTTACCGTGGAGTTCCGAAGGGTTGTGCGTATTCCTCAAGGTGGATAGGCGAGAACCGAAAGAAAACGCAACGCAGATACAGACCTGCGTTACCAAAGGTGTCGCGCTGGCAGACCGCAATTTCGCAATAGTCTGCCACCTATACGGGCGAATGTTCCAAGGCTGGCGAGGCGGTCTCCAAAACCGCTTGTGGTGGGTTCGATTCCCAACCGTCCGTGCCAGAGGCTGGGTAGCGCCCAGATGATGTGAGAGATTATCGGCTTACCTCACAGAGAATGACAATGCCTGCTGAAAACTGCGCTTTTCTGATGCGTCGGAACCAGTATGACCGGGTGAATCGGGGCTATGCGTTTGCGGATGTGTAGTTGCTGGTAGTGTGTGACAATCTAAGCGGGAAGCCGACCATTGCTGGAATAGCTCAACTGGTAGAGCAACGCTCTCGTACAGCGTAGGTTCTCGGTTCGACTCCGAGTTCCAGCTCCATTTGCTGGTGTAGCTCAGTTGGTAGAGCAGGGATTTTGTAAGTCTCGGGTCGCGGGTTCGAGCCCTGTCACCAGCTCCACAAGATATACAGGAGGGTTGGTAATGTATCTGTATCATGGCACCTCAGCTTCATTTGCCGTACCGTCCTTATCTCTTTGCAAGCCGCACCGTGATTTTGGGTGCGGCTTTTATCTTGCTCCAAACTATTTTGATGCATTACCGATGGCAATCAAACACTCACCCACAGGTTTCATCCAAACATATACCATAAAGGATTTGGATGACCTATCGGTGTTAGAGTTTACGGGCTACTCTGAAGCATGGCTTCAGTTTGTTGTGGCATCTCGGCTGGGCTATGTTTCTGCTGAGTATGATTTGGTTATTGGGAATATGGCTGGCGGCGGAGCAAACCTCAAAAGTAAGTTTTCTAAATTTAGACGGGCAAATAAGCCTGTAACAGAGGTCATGACAATAATGAAGCACGACCTCACCAGCACTAATCTTGGATTGCAGTATGCGTTTTTGACAGAAAAGGCACTATCCAAATTAACATTGATTGATACCGAAATGGTAGAAAGGGAGGACGCAGTATGACAAGAAATGATTTCCTTAACGATGTAACCGAATGGTGGGAGCTGCTTGATTTCTGCTCCGACGAGGGCTGCAATATCTGCGAAGACATTATCGACTCTGACCAGCTTGACGAGTATGTCGAGGAAGATATCCGCGACACCAATTACTCATGGAGAGACATCCGAGACTCGCTTTCTGAAATCCCAACCGGATATGGTTACTACCGTATGAACGGCAGTTTCGACTATGACGGTATGGACGAAAATGACTTTGACAGTTATAAGGAGGATGTCCTGGAGTGGGGAGATAACAACGGTGTTTGGGAAGATGAGCCTGATGAAGAGGACGATTTTGATACCGACACCATGTTTAACGAAGAAGATTCCGAGCCGGATGAGCCTCCTATGGAGGAAGAGGATTTTTCCATCGGTGAGCTGATGGGGTTCTGCGGCGTTGTTCTTCTGGATATCCGCCGAGAGGAAGCCGCTGAACAGGCAAGAGAAGACGAGGCCTTGAATCAACTCATTAACACCAATCGACCGATGATTCTTCACTAACTTTGTTCTTAAGCGAAAAAATCTTTCGCTTTTGATATGACCGCTTTGCAGATTTTCCGCACATACATACCCCTTCTCTGTGCGGTATCTTCTCGCTCAAAGCAGAAGAAATACTTTGCGTTCTTCATTTTTAACTTCGGATTTAGCCAGTATTAAAAAGATTATCCAGCGGATAATCATTTTAATACAGCCAAAATCTCTCGTTAAAAATGTCACTTGATGCACAGGGTCGCGCCACAGTACAAACGCGCTCCCCTGCGGAAAGCGGTCAGGCACAGATAAAGGGGCGCAAGCCCTTTTACCTGTGCTATAATAGGACTATATACCAACAAGCCAAAGGAGGGCGATAAAATGCTTGAGCTTCAGGGGAAATACGCTTCGGCAAAAGTGTTTACCGATGTGGTCGATAGCGAATCCATTTCTCAGGTCATCAATCTCTTGAACCAACCCTATGTCGAGGGAAGCAAGTTTCGTATGATGCCGGATATTCATGCCGGTGCTGGCTGCACTATCGGAACCACCATGACTATCAAGGATAAGATTTGCCCCAACCTTGTTGGTGTTGATATTGGATGCGGTATGGAAACCATCCACCTGAAAGAGACACACATCGAACCGCAAAAGTTGGACAAGGTTATTCGTGAGGGCATTCCGTCTGGCTTTGCAATCCGTTCCGCACCGCATCGTTACGCAAAAGAAATCGATTTATCGCAGCTGTGCTGCACAAAGAAGGTCAATACTGACCGAGCCTATCACAGCATTGGTACTTTGGGTGGCGGCAATCATTTTATTGAGGCGAACAAGGACGATGATGGGAACATCTATATCGTTGTCCACTCCGGCAGCCGTCATCTGGGGTTGGAAATCGCCAACTTCTATCAGGAGGCTGCTTTCAAGGCACTGACCTCTTATAACCATGAAGAGATTGAAGCGGCCATTGAACAGCTGAAAGCGGATGGCCGCCAGAAAGAGATTCAAGCAGTGCTGAAGTCCATGAAATCCAAGCATTCACCCGTTCCCAAACCGCTTGCTTATGTTGAGGGCGAGCTCTTTGAGCAGTATCTTCATGACATGGCAATTGCACAGCGCTTCGCTGAGCTGAACCGGCAGGCGATGATGGATACCATTGTCAAAGGAATGGGATTCCATGTGACTGAACAGTTCACAACGATTCACAACTACATTGATGTAGAGAACATGATTTTGCGTAAGGGTTCTGTGTCTGCACAAACCGGTGAGCGTCTGTTAATTCCCATCAATATGCGTGATGGCAGTCTGCTTTGCACCGGCAAGGGCAATTCGGATTGGAACTTCTCCGCCCCGCATGGTGCCGGTCGTCTGATGAGCCGCAGCGCAGCAAAAGAGGCGTTTACCGTGTCTGAGTTCAAAAAGCAGATGGCAGGTGTCTACACGACTTCTGTTGGACGCAGCACGCTGGATGAATGCCCGATGGCCTATAAGGGTATGGATGATATTGTCGGTAATATCGAGCCGACTGTAACCGTCGATGCCGTTATCAAGCCCATTTATAATTTCAAGGCGGGTGATGAAGATTGATTGCTGCAACGCCGCTGTCAGATTCTATCGTAAAACTACGCCGTTTGCAGGAAGCAATCGGCTCAATAAGAAAGACCCAGCTATTACGGGAGTTCCAAGACGATGCGAACTTCCGTAATTTTTTATATTACGCGCTCAACCCGATGCTCACCTATAAGATTTCGGAGCAAACGCTTCGCTCTCCTACCCGGTATGACTCAGCCATCACACTGACAATGACAGACATCTTTTCTGTCTGCGAACTGTTGTCTAAAAGAAAAGCATTGGACGCCGGTACGGTGTATCAGGTTTGTGCGTTCGTTCAGAGCAGCCCGCCGGATGAAGCTGATGTTTATATCAAGCTTCTTTCCAAGACACTCCGGCTGGGCGTCACGGCAAAGACCGTGAACAAGGTTATCCCAAATTTGATTCCGGAATGGGAGGTTCAGCAGGCGTACCCCATTGATAAGTATCCTTTGAAAGAGGGCACGGAGTTCTGGCTGACACAAAAGCTGAACGGTGTCCGGGCGACCTATTACAAAGGCAGGCTGTACGCAAGAAGCGGAGTTCCCTATGAAGGACTTGACCATATTCTGGATGCTCTCTGTTTTGATGAAGAGGATAGCTATGTATTCGACGGTGAGCTGACACTTCGTGAGAAGGACAGCCTCTCAGACAATGAGGCATTCCGCAAAGCCACCGGTATTATCAACTCAGACGATGGTGATAAAACGGTGATTTGCTACACGATTTTCGATGTTCTGACGGTCGAAGAGTTCCACCGTGGGCAGAGCGACGGCAGTTACGGCTACCGCCGTGCTTTCTTAGACCAGCTTCACCGCTTTATTCCACAGGATGGCCGGGTCGGTATCCTGCCGGTTCTATATCATGGAAAAGACCAAAGCAAAATCAGTGAACTGCTGGAGCAGATGGTTCGTGAGGACAAAGAGGGACTGATGGTCAACCTTGATGTTCCCTACCAGTGCAGACGACACAACGGAATCCTGAAAGTCAAACGCTTTTACACGATGGACTTGCGTATTCTCCGCTGCGAAGAGGGCAGCGGAAGATTGGCAGGGACTTTGGGTGCGCTTGTACTCGATTATAAGGGAAATGAAGTCAAGGTCGGCTCCGGGTTTACCGATGAGCAGCGAGCAACATTCTGGCAAGGAAAAGATGGCCTGCCGGGTTTGCTCTGCGAAGTAAAGTACAAGGAAATATCCAGCGATAAAAACACCGGTGCTGAGAGTCTTCAGTTCCCGGTGTTTATTTCTATCCGAACCGATAAAACCGAAGTCAGCTTCGGATAAATCAGAGAGGAGGTCTTGCATGAAAAAACAATCAAAGCCACCGCAGTTCTCCGAATCCATCGGGGCGTTCTGCCGGATGATGGAGGATGCGCAGAAAGATTATGCGTGGAATTATAGCGAGGTCAACCGCATGGACAGGCTTACGCAGGACTACCTCCACAAACTGGAGCTTGATGGCCTCGACTATAAGGAACGGGCAAAGGTTGCCACAAGTCTTGCCAAATGCAGGCAGGCACGCCGTGAATACAAAGACACGGTAGAAATCCTTGAACCGCTCGTTCAGTTTTTGGAAAGCGACAAAGGCAAAAACCTTTTGAACTTGATGCGCGAGGCACTGGGAAAGACCAGAAAGGTCGAGAAGTGCATGGAAACCCGCACATACATACCACGAGTTTTAGAACAGGAGGTAAGCAAGTGAACATCGTGTTCTGGCTCATCGTCATCGTTGCGCTTGTGCTGCTATGGTTCTGTCTGAGCTTTGCTTTTAAGGGCATTGGTGCATTCGGCCTGCGAATTTACAACGATGCGAAAAAGGAAATCTCCGAGGAATCGGAGGAGAAATCTGAAAAAACAACAGAGGAGTTAAAGGATGAAGGGTAAAATCGGCGCAATTATTTTGGGTATCGTGATGGTCTTCTGCCTGATTGCTTGCATTGTGTGTCTTGAGAAAATCCCCGCCGGTTATGTCGGCGTCGTGTACAACATGAACGGCGGCGTTGATGGCGAGGTTCTGACACAGGGTTGGCATCTGGTTGCCCCGACCAAGAAGGTGACACAGTATTCTATCGGCATTGAACAGTCTTATTTGACAGCTGAGGATAAGGGCGATTCGCCCAAGGATGAGAGTTTTAACATTCCTACCTCCGATGGTAAGACAGTCCGTGTGAATATTGAGTTCTCATATCGTTTTGATGAGGCACGAGTCTCCGAAACCTTTGCTATGTTCAAAGGAAAGTCAGGTGAGGCAATCAAGGATTCGTTTATCAAGCCCAAGGTCATTGCATGGACACAGGAGGTGTCTGCCAACTATCCCGTCACTGACATCTTCGGCGACAAGCGTACCGAAATCAATGCCGAGTTGGACACCTATCTGCGTGAGAAGTTCGACCAGTATGGCATTATCATCGACACGGTGAACTTCACCGATATTTCCGTCGATGAGGAGACCGCAGCCGCCATCCAGAAAAAGGTTACCGCCCAGCAGGAACTGGAGCTGGCGAATATTGAGAAGCAGACCGCAAAGATTCAGGCAGAAAAGGACAGAGAGGTTGCCCAGATTAACGCAGAAAAAGCGGTTATCGAAGCGGAGGCAAAGGCAGAAGCTCTGCGTATTGCAGCCGAAGCCGAGGCTGAGGCAAACCGTATGATTGCCGGTTCTCTGACCGGTGAGTTGATTGAGAAAATCAAGTATGAGCAGTGGAACGGTGAACTGCCTACTGTGACCGGTTCCAGTTCCATTATCAGCATCGAACCCTAATAAACACTAAGGAGGAATGAGTTTGACGACCGCTTTTTATATGTTCATTTTGTTTCTGGCAAAGGTTCTGGACAATACGCTTAATACAGCAAAGACAATTCTTGTTCAGCGCAACCGTTGCCTGCTTGCCGGTGTCGCTCTCGGCCTGTCAAACTTCATTTACCTGAGTATCACAAAAGACATCGTTACCAGCGACAGCACACTCGCCCTTGTGATAGTTTCCATAGCAAGCGGCGTTGGGTGCTGTCTTGCCGTTGCCCTCAGTAATCGATTCTCAAAAGACAGAACCTATGTGAATGTCATCTTGTCGGATGACAAGGAAGCGATGAAAGAGTTCCGTGATTTCCTGGCGGAAAATCATATCACCAATGTCGCTACCGATAGCTACACATTGGACTGGAGCCGGAAATCCATTTCCATCACCGCTTATGCTCAAACAAAAGCACAGAGCCGTCTGATAGACGAGTACATCGAACGGAGTTTATTGAAATGCAAGAGAGTCATCCGAAAGAATTGAGAACGATGGTTTCAACCATTGAGCATTTCCTTGCCCGTTTTCATCTGGCCGATGATGTCGATACGGTATTTACCAACGGCTGTTGCTACTGGTTTGCAGTTATTCTGCACTGCCGCTTCCCTGACAGCACACTGATGTATGACCAGGTGGAAAATCATTTTGTCACCCAGATACAAGGTCGGCTTTATGACATCACTGGTGATGTGACTGAAAAGTACCAAGTAAAACCGTGGGATGCGTTGGATGATGAACTCTTAAAAAAGAGAATTATCCGAGACTGCATCCTGTTTTAATTAGGAGGAAAGTTTCATGCGACATTTAGCTACTATTCGTGAGATTACAACCCTCCGTCCGATTGCAGGAGCAGACCGCATCGAGGTTGCTCAGGTTGACGGATGGGAGTGCGTTGTACAGAAGGGCGAGTTCCACACTGGGGAACACATCGTCTATATCGAAGTTGATTCCATTGTTCCAGAGAGACCGGAGTTTGAGTTTTTGCGTGACCGTAAGTTCCGTGTTCGCACCATTAAGCTTCGTGGTCAGGTCAGTCAGGGCTTGGTTCTCCCGCTGTCCATTCTGCCGAATGGCGCTCCCGCCGATTTGGGTGCCGATGTGACCGATGTTTTGGGCATCAAGAAATATGACCCTGAAGCACAGCAGGAGGCGCAGCTGCTGACCAAGCAACCCGCCAAACCTAAGAGCGCACTGATGCGATTCCTTATGCGCTTCAAGTGGTATCGTAAGCTGTTCATGAAGTCCAAGCGCAAGGGTGGTTTCCCTGATTGGATTGTTAAGACCGATGAGACTCGCATCCAGAACCTTACTGCGCTCTTTGAGGCAGAGCGTAACAAGGGAACAGAGTTTTCTGTTACGGAGAAGATGGACGGTCAGTCAGCGACTTACTATCTGCGTAAGGTTTCCAGACGCAAGTATGAGTTCGGCGTGTGCAGCCGCAATATCTATCTCGGTACACCGGACAACAGTTCCTACTGGACAGTTGCCAAGAAGTACAACATCGAAAATGTGTTGCGGCAGCTCATCGGTGATTATGAAACCATCGTTTTACAGGGTGAGATTTGCGGCAACCAGATTCAGGGCAACAAGTATCACATCAGCGGTTATGAACTGTTTGCGTTCAACCTGATTTTCCCTGACCATAAATGCACGACTGCGGAAATCAAGGAGTTGCTGGCGCCTTATGGCATTCGTTCCGTTCCCATCGTTGAAGAGGGCAAAACGCTGCCGGATACCATCGCAGAGCTGGTGGAGTATTCCAAAGGATATTCTGTGGTTCGTAACGGTCAGAAGCGTGAGGGCGTTGTCATGAGAAATGTCAAAAGCAACATCAGCTTCAAGGTCATCAACCCGGACTTCCTGCTGGCAGAAAAGGATTGACCCATACATCTGCGAAAGGAGATGTAAATCATGAGCGGAGTATCCATTGACTTGACCGGCGAGACTTTTGAAAATCTGAAAGTCATTCGCCGCGTCGAAAATAACCATAATCGTCAGCCACGGTGGCTTTGTGAATGCAAGTGTGGCAATACATATATCGCCGAGGGGCGTTACCTCAAGTCTGGCAGAACAAAATCCTGCGGCTGTATCCCCCGTGGCGCAAAGAGCGCAACAGCCATGACCAGCCGTGAAGAATGGGACTCGTCTGAAAGCAGGATGCGCTTGCAGCACGATGAAACAGACCCTTATCAGAGCTTGGCAAATGCCATCGTCTGTGTTGCCGCCGATGATTATCGCACTGCACTGAAGGATGATAACGAGCCGCTACAGAAAGAGTTGGAGAAGTTTTTCCACTCGGCGTGGTACAAGCTTCTGACGAATGCAGACCCAGACAGATTGCTGACGCTTCTGCGCCGAGAGCATCGTGGAACTTTGAGCGCAGCCTATATCTGATTCCCAAGAGCCGACTTGTTCGGCTCTTTTCCTTTGGCATAATTTGAGGATTCTGCCCGAAGAAAAGATTCGATGACATAAGGGGGCGGTTCACTGTTGAAAGTTAGTATCAGCCGAGGGAACGAAAAGCTCGGCAGTATTCAGAGCGTGTCACTTCCGTCCGGCTTGACCTGCCGGGAGTGTGATTGCAGCAGGAAGTGTTACGCAAGGCGCATAGAGCGTCGTCGTCCCAGTGTGGCGGCAGCTTATCGGAACAATCTACAAATTTTAGAAACAGAACCAGAAGTGTATTGGCGGGAGGTCGAGGCGACAATCATGTTGTCTCGATTCTTCCGCTTTCATGTTTCTGGCGATATTCCAAATACCACCTACTTCCACATCATGATGGAGATTGCTAAGCGCAATTCTCATTGTGAGATTCTATGCTTCACAAAGAAGTATGAAATCGTCAACGGAGTTCTGGCCTCTGGTATCCCGTTACCGGCAAACTTACATATGATTTTCAGCGCATGGAGAGGACTCCAAATGGACAATCCCTTCCAACTGCCGGAAGCCCATGTTCGATATAAGGACGGAACGACTACGGCAAGACCAGACGCAAAAGAATGTGGCGGCAACTGCACGGAATGTGCCTGCACATCCGGTGGCTGCTGGTCTTTGCACACAGGAGAACAGGTGGTATTTAACGAGCACTGACAGGAGGGATTGAATGAAGCGGATAATTCCGCCGATTTTTATGTTGCTGTTGGTTGTAGTAATTACACTTGCTACACCGATTGATGCACAGGTAAAGGTAGAGGAACGGCAGCCGGTTGAACCGATGACTACAACAACCGTGCTGTCCACGGAGAGTCTTCCAGAGATGAGCCTTAAGACCGAGCCGGAAATCGTCGAGGCTGATGATGGTTTACTGACCTCTCCATCAGGATTAACAGCAGAAGACTTACATCTTCGCCATAACCTGATTGGATTGGAACAAGCCTTCATCGATGCCGAGGCCAAGCATGGAGTCCGTGCGGATTTCCTTGCTGCTGTTGCGGCACTGGAAAGTGGATGGGGACGCTATCAATTCCGGCCCAATAACATCATGGGTTTTGGGCAGATGGAGTTCTCCAGTATGGAAGAGTGCATCGACACAGTCGCAGCATATCTCGCCAAGCATTATCTCAGTCCGGACGGCAAGTATTATAACGGCGAAACTGTCGAAGGCGTTTGTGTCCGGTACAACGGAAGCCCTGAATGGGCTGAATCAGTTCAGCAAATTATGGAGGAGGTGCGGTCGTGACAAAATTCGGTTTGAATGGCTTCCTTGAACGGACAAAGGGCGCTTCTCTGCGCTACAAGCTGAGAGAGCTCTGGTGGCAGTTGCGGTATGCGTGGCAGCGTGCATGGCGCGGCTATGATTTTACCGATGTCTTTGAGCTTGGGTACAACTTTACGGCTAAGATGCCTGTTCTTCTTACAGAATTTCTGAAAAACAATGTCGGCCTGTTCTATGACGCCGAAGCAGATAAGCAGCTCGACGAGGAAGAAACAAATGCGGTCATCAAGGAGATGATTTTCTACTTTGAGAACTGCGATGAAGACCATGTGTATCAACGGCTGCACAAGAAGCGTTACTATGAAGATGGTGAGTACGACCCGGAGAAATGGGAGTCAGTTCGTGTAGAGCTGGAGCGGTGCCGAGCCGAGGCACTGCGCCTATTTTCCAAGTGGTGTTTCCATCTCTGGTATTAACCACCTTGCCCGATTGAGATAACATATCACGGCTGTAAGTGGCGGTCGGAATCCAAAGTGGCACACATATTGTGACCGGGCGTAAAAGAAATAGCGGTTAGGTGGCGTTGTACCACCGAAGGCGTTGCGGAAGCTGCGCACAAGCCATAGCCGCACACAATACTTTGGTAAACTGAGACGGGAAACACTAATCCCCCTGCTCCCCGATAGAAAGGCTGAAAGGACTACCGCATGGCACAAGAGGTCATGTTGTGGTGGGAATATGGCACAGCGTAAAGGCGTGTGGTGAGGCCGGGAGTGGAGTCACTTTTGCAACAATAAAGAAATTGAAGTGGAGGTATCCCTAAATGAGTATGAGCTACTGGATTTGCGAAGGCATCGGGATTCGCACCAATCAGCTGCGCCCTTTCCTGAACACGCAGAAATGCATTCAGCTTTTGAAGGAGCAGCTACCCGGTGAAGAAATCTCAGAGGATGGGTTTGACATTGATGACTACCTTTACGGCGAACCCTTTGAGAATCTTGCGGATGTCTTCACTTTTTGTGACGATACGGATTCCCTGACATATGGCGATAACGGCGACGGTGAATATTACTTCTATTACCCGCCCTCTTACCCGTGGGAACGGACAGAAAACGAGCCCTCAAGCATTGCGGAAGTCCATGAGCGCGTTATCAAAGCCGTCCTCCGTCTCTGTGATATGACACGAGAGCAGGTCGAGGACTTGATTGACAATGACATCTATGACTACGGGTGTGGTTAATGAGGCATTCCAGAATGCGTAAATGTACCATGTGTCAAAACCACGGTTCCTGCTCTGAACAAAGAATGCGAGAGTGCCGTGTTCGTGATTATCTCTTTTTTCGCCCCGCTTTTGTTGGTAGGTGTGATAACTGCGGCGCCCCATTGTATGCAGATAGCGCTCGCTACGAAGCAATGATTGGCAGGCAGACGCTGGAGTTATGTGAAAATTGCTGTAAGAAAGTGTAGGTCGCTATGAACACAATGCTTTTCCCCGAAGATGTCGCCAATGTAATTCAGTCTTTTTATCTATGCAACAAGGGCGATGAGGCGACAACCGACTTACTCTTGGCCGTCGGCGCCGAGCTTCTCGATATCTCTCCTGATAAAATGTTGGAGATGATTACGGAGGGCTTCTGATGAGCAGACCCAAACGCAGAAAACCTCCAGAGATGCCATACTGGTGGTGGCTTGGTCAAGATGGCTGCTGGTTCTGTAAGACACGCAGTGCCTGTTCCAACTGCAGTGTTATCAAGAAAGACCGAAAAGCGTCTTTTGGCAAGAAAGTGAAGGGCAGACATTCGGCGAATCATAAGAAAGAGAGTTGATTTCATATGGCAATGGGAAATTTTTGCTACATTCAAAACATTGAATGCCCTTATGCTACTACACTGGGAAACTGCCGGGATGATATCTATCCGGATTTCAACAAATGTGAAATGAACGGTGATGATATGCCGCCGATTGAATGGCCGTCTCATGAGCGCCGTTCGTGGTGTTCCAATCAACACGCACACTGGGAAGTCCGTTATACCTGTTCTAAATGCGGAGAAACAGTGCGGAGAATAAAAGCGTTCTGTCCGTCCTGCAAAGCAAAAATGTCTGAGTGAAGGCGGGCAACTAATATGAAATTGAATAAAAAGCTTTTCATTATTTTAGTTTTGCTGTTATTCACCCTTTTATGCGGATGCACACAGAATACGCAATATGAACCAAAGGAACAGCCTCACCTTTATTGGAAAGACATCGATGTGGTAGTTGAAAGTGTGGATAGCAGGCACTGGTTCGCATCCACACATCACTACATAGTGTATGTAACGGTAAGAAGCGATGAGTATCAGCTGACTTATACGGATGAGTTCGCCGGTTCTGGTGTATTTGGTTACCCCGAACAGGGGAACTATCACAAGGGTGATATCGTAAAAGCAGAAATGTACTCATGGGTGATGGATTCTACAGGTGAGGTAGTCAGGCGAGAAATCCATAAGGTGTATTGATGAGTAGAGGGTTACGAAATGAAGAAAAATGATATACAGATAGCACTCGACAGCATCAGTGTTCTCCAGTCTATGCTGTCAACAAAGCAGTGGGAGCCCGTTAGAAAAGAATTGGAGTTTGCAATTAACGAAATGAAGAAGTGCATACCAACAAAACCAATTCGTGAGGCGTGGTCGCCGAATACTTGCCCGAATTGTGGTGCCGACCTCGGCGGCGAATGTAATGATGGGTACTACCAAAATCCGTTCTTCGAGACTTGTCCAGAATGCAGACAGGTACTGGACTATGATTTCTAAGAAGATGAGCAAAACATATTATGAAACCGGCATTGAAACGCCGGAAATCCTCGGCTCTGGCTCCTCATTCTCCAGCGTTATAACAACCTCTGATGAGAGTGAGGCATTTCAAGCGTATCTTAGCGGCAACCGCAATTACCTGCTGAGGATAACTTACAGCATTGACAGTCCAAGAAAGGTTGAGTGGTGGGACGAAGAACAGGAATGTTGGAAAACATGAAAAGGTCGCTTTATGATAAGACATTATTTTTACTGTCCTAAATGTGGCTTTGAAGAAGTCATCGGGGCGATATTGCCAAAGGGGTCTGTCCCGAATATCAGAGACGGTTATGGAACGCCCATTCACCATTACGCATGTTCCCAATGCCACAACATGGATGCGGGTTATATGCGATTTGGATTGGGTAAGATGAGCGAACTACCAGACGAAGAACAAAAGAAATATTTCAGGGGCGTAATCGGTATGTATCAAAACATCCGGGGCGTGAAAGGCTGATTTTATGTGGAAATCCGAAGAGGATAAATTAAAAAGGAGTGGACGAAAGTGGCAACCGAGTCCCGACTATATGCCATATCGGTGTGCCGAGTTGTTTTGCGAGGAATGCGGTGCTTCTCTGGGCGTACACGACATTGTTTGCACTAATCTGGAATCAGTGATGTACTGTTCCAACTGTGTCCGGAAGTATATCAAAGATACTCCGATTATCCTATCCTGTGGCATAATCAGCGAGGATTGTGGAGCATCTGTAACCTTGGAATATATCGATAACTACTACAAGTCAATGTCCGTAGGCAAGACCTGTTATTTTAACAAGAAAGGACGGTATATCAAGGTTAAAGGTAGACGGTACTATATATGAAAGGTTGATTTGATGGGGTTAATCAGGACACTAAGAGTCGCACATAAAATGTCTGAGATGTTTCCAGAAGGATGCAAGACAGGAAATGAACTTAACTGGATGCTAAAGGGGAATTGCCCGGCTTGTGTAGCAAGCCCAATCGAACGAATGTCTATACTGGAGTATCGTAACAAGTATCCTGCTGAGAACACCCTTACTATTGGACATATAAAAATAAATCTGTGTAATCATCATCTCAAACAATTGTGTGATATGGTTGGACAGATGAAAACGAAAGGATAATCTATGAAATGCCCATACTGCGAGTCTGGAACGAATGATTTTGTTCCAATGAACCAAGCTGTTGAATACAGCGGCATTGAGATAGCTGTAAACAGGCAGGGAATGTTGAGGGTGAGAGTGCTTGATGACGACGGTAGCTTCACGACTCAAGATATCATTGAGATACGCAACTGTCCACTGTGCGGGAAAAGATTTATGAAAGGCCGGTGTATATGAGCTGCATCGTCCATTGCCCAAGATGTGGGCACCATATAAACATCCCTTCCAATGGAACTGCCGGATACTGCCCGATATGCGATAAGGAGGTTCCTGACATGGAGAAAAGAACGATTTTGGTAAAGCCATCCTGCTTCGCCCCAGAGTTTGAGATGATTATTCCCATCCCGACAGACCGGGATGACGAGGAGTACATCGACGAACTGTTGGACGGAGTTCTGAGTACCGAGTTCCGATACAATGTCGAGTGGGATTTTGTTGATGGGTTAAGCTAACGAGAGAAAGGAGCGGGTTTCATGAAGCACAGAGCAACAATCGATTTGGAATTTACAAACGGAGACCTCTTTGAACAAGAGGTTATCAAAGCCATGCGTGCTTACGCAAAGACAATCGCACGGGAAGCATTCCAGAACGAAGTCGAGGAATGCGTTGCTGACACCGCCAAAGTGTGGGCAAGACGCCTTTATGAGAGCAGATACACTGAGCCGATGAGCGACAAGCTGGTGAAGGCGGAAGTCCAGTCTTACATCAAAGAACAGATGTCGCACAAGGATATGCTGGATTTGATTCAGGGAACTGTGCAGGAGGCGGTAGCTGAGTGTAAAGATAAAACGAAGCAGTTCGCCCAGGCCGAAGTCGAGAAATACCTAAAGGGTGCAGTCGTGATGAATGCAATTCACGAAGAAATTAAACGGGTTGTTCCGCAGGCAGTTCTTGATGCGCTAAGAGGAGTGTGAGGTTTTCAATATGACCGATTACCAGAAGTACCAACTTCAATGGATGATTGACCACGGCTATTCCCTGCAGGACTTGATGTGTGAGCTGACAGAGTTTCAGTATGATGACCCCGAAGATAGTGACCGCATCTCCACTCCCATCTCAGAGCTATTTGACGAATGGGAATTTGACCGTGGCTTCGGTTCGGAAATCTGGGTGTGCGAGGGAGAGTGGCGCGAAGTGGAAAGTCCGCAGAGAAAGGCGGTCAACATTCAGTGGGATATTGACCCGGAGGATGACGACGGTGTTGAGCTGCCAAATGAAATCACTATTCCCAATGACATCGAAGATGAGGAAGCCATCTCTGACTATCTCTCCGATGTAACCGGGTTTTGCCACAAGGGTTTTGAGTTGGAGGAATAACCGTGAGGACTTGGACAGATGAAACAACTGGCTGCAAGATGTGCGAGCCTGACTGTGCCGACGAATGGCTTTTTGATATCTGGGCTATCGGCTGCGATTACGATGGTGAAAGTACAGTAGACGGATTGAAGAGGCTGGTGGATAGTCTCGTTGAAATGAGTCAGAAAGCCAGAGATTGTCTCCACGATGGCAAATTGTTCCCCACAGATAAAGAATAACGACCAACCGCTTTGTAGATTTGCTGTTATACATATTCACTTTCAGCAGCTTTTCGCCAAAGGCAAAAGTAAGAGTTCGCCACTTATGTTCGCAATCCGACAGCCCGCTTCGCGGGCAGTCAACTTTTTTTCTTGCTCGCATTGCAAGCAACGCTCGCAAGTGTCGGATTGGCGAACAATGTTGATGCATATCGGTTTTGGGGTTTTAGACAAACGACCGATACGGAAAGCGGTATAGAAACGGAGGTAATTTCAAATGCCTGATTACAAAAAATTCTTTGAGTATTGGCACGACCTGTACGGAACGGGACTGAAAATTGCAGGATGGCATCTCAATGGAGAGTTGGAAGACTTTGATAACTTCTTTGACTCCGCCGTTGCGAGTATGGATGGCGTTACCATCACAAGAACTTTTCAAGGAAAAACATACACGGAACTGTGGGAGGAGTTCGGCGATGTGCCGATGAATCCAGAAACTGAATGCATCGAAGTTGCTTGGTGCGGGTTTCCGAAAGGTACACACCGTGAGGATATATGGCATTGGTTTGAGGAGACCTTTGGCGTGGCCGTTCACGACCTGATGTACTCATGACAGTTGAACTCCTCAATACATACGGCATCCTGCATATAGGCGTTGCCGAGTTCCTCTTTGACCTGGACGACCTCCATATTATCAAAGGCCGAGACAGTTGGTACTGTGACAAAGACGGTTATCTTGTCAGCAGCTATTTTTATTGTGGTGCCCGGCGGTTTGTTCGCTTTCACCGGCTGGTTATGCACGCAAAGCCAGGGCAGTTCGTTGACCACATCAATAAAAACAAGGCCGATAACCGAAAAGAGAATCTGCGCTGCTGTCAGCGTTCAGAGAACGACAGGAACCGCAGCCTCTATGTCACCAACACATCTGGCGTTTCCGGCGTTTTCTTTGATAAGCAGAGAGAAAAGTGGGTCGCCAGTATTACCTACAACAGTAAGAAGATTTACCTCGGTAGGTACGATGTGAAAGAAGATGCCGTTATGGCACGGCTCACAAAAGAGATTGAGCTTTATCGGGAGTTCGCCCCTCAGAAAGCACTCTTGGAAACACTCAATCTTTGTTCCAACGGAACTCTGGCATAAAGCGATAAGGGTCGAGCTTCAAAACGGCACATACAGATAGCCCAATTCTCATGCTGGCGCCGCTTATGTTGCGCTCTCCATTTTCCAGTCTCTGATATTGGCGAGCTTGAATATGTGCGGCGTCTGCCACCTGCTGCTGGGTAATTCCGAGTTCCTCACGCCGATTCTTCAAAATGTCTTTTTCGGTTTCAAGGAAGAACCATTGCTCACCATTGTTCAACAAGTCTTCACTGGGAGTTTTATAGGTGTCCTGAAAATTCTTATCAAAATCCATCATAATCATATCTCCTTTCAGCACGACCGATTGGTCGTGCTTTTCTTATATCTTACGACCAAATGGTCGTGATGTCAAGCAATTTTCAAACTACATTTACAGGAGGGTACGCTTATGGGCAATCAACACGATTCGCTGGGCGACAGAATGAAACGGTATGAGTATGTTTCACGCAACTACCTGACCCGTCGTGTTCCTGTCATCATCCGTATTGACGGCAAGGCTTTTCACACCTTTACAAAGGGAATGAGAAAGCCTTTCGACCGCATTCTTATGTCTGCCATGCAGGACACCATGCGCTTCCTGTGTGCCAACATTCAGGGCTGTGTCTTCGGATACACACAGTCTGATGAAATCACATTGGTTTTGACCGACTATGCTTCTATTCGTACAGATGCATGGTTCGGCTATAATGTTCAGAAGATGTGCAGCATTGCCGCGTCAATGGCAACTCTGGCATTCAACAAAGCGTATGCCGAGCAGACAGAAAAAGAAGACAGCGGCCTCGACCTTTCCGTTTATCGCCGCAAGTTTCAAACTGCCATGTTTGATGCCAGAGCCTTTACAGCTCCTCTGGATGAGGTTTGTAACTGTCTGATTTGGCGTCAGCAAGATGCCACACGGAACAGTATTGAAGCTGTTGGGCAAGCAAACTTCAGCCACCGAGAACTGCAAGGGAAAAGCTGCAATAAAATCCAGGATATGCTGTGGAAGGAACGGGGTATCAACTGGAATGACTTCCCTACAGATTGCAAGCGTGGCTCCTGTTGCATCAAAACAAGGGTGACAGAGGCCATCTCAGTATTAAACGGAGATGCGACTGTGGAGGTTTCCAGAAGTCGCTGGGTTATCGACCGTGAGCCGCCCGTCTTTACACAAGACAGAGAGTATGTGGAGCGATGGCTATGACAATAGAAGAGAAAGTCCAGCAGCAGGAAATCATGCTCCATGAACTGCTGGAGAAAAACAGAGAATCCAAACGAGAGCTTGCAGCATACCACAATATCATGCAGGGAATGGTGGGGAGCGCCAATGAACGCATTGACCGGTTGGAAATCATTGTAGAGACAGCCATTACAAAAGCGGTTCATGAGCTGATTGAACGCCTGCGCTACGATGATATTCAGGCAATCGATGAGGAGGAGTTTACCGCCGCCGTCAGGAAACTGATTTTTGATGCAGACCCCGGCGTTCAGCTCCCATTCTGAGGAGGACTTTATGAAGTGCTATAAAAACGGTGGCTGTGGTGTGTATGAAAACCGTTCATGTTATGAATGCCCAGCCAGCAAACCGGAGTATCTGAAACGCTATGAGTTTCCTGACAAGGGTCTCGTAGAAAAGATTCGGCTGTACGGCAGCACCCAACCTAATGGGAGGATGGGTGATGACTGCCGTATTCCTAAAAATGTGCTGCTCCAAGCAGCAGATAGAATCGAGGTGTTAAGCGGTGTCCGAGCAGCAAGCAGCTAACAGAAAACTATATATCTCCGATTGGCATTACGGCCATAATAACATTTTGGCATTCGATAACCGCCCTTTCAAAACGGTTGAGGAAATGAACGCTGCGCTTGTCGAGCGATGGAATGCCGCCGTTCATCCTGGCGACACCGTCTATGTTCTTGGCGATATGTTCTGGTGTAATATGCAGGAAGCGATTTCTGTTCTCAATCAGCTAAACGGACAGGTGTTTCTGATTAAGGGCAACCATGACCGCTGCAGCGATGGGCGGTTTCTCAAGAAATTTGTTAAGGTTACAGAATATCTTGAAGTTGAGGACTCTGGTCGTAAGGTTGTCCTCTGCCATTACCCAATCCCGTGTTTCAAGAACCACTATTACGGCTGGTATCACCTGTACGGCCATGTTCACAATTCCTTTGAGTGGAACATGATGGAGCATGACCGCTTCTTGATGCAGGAATTATACGGACATCCATGCCTTATGTATAATGTCGGCTCGATGATGCCGTGGATGGACTATACCCCAAGAACAATGGATGAAATCCTGCGGCTTGAAGCTGTTTACAAAAATGAAGAGGTGGAACCGCCTGCCGCACAGTAGTTTTGCAGCTGCTTGATGGGCTGTATCAATGCAACACAGAAAAGAAAGGAGCGTGGCGCACATGATTTATCTGGATAATGCGGCCACCACACAGATAGACAAGCGTGTATTGGATGCCATGATGCCGTATCTGACTACTCAGTACGGTAATGCTGGTACACTCTATAAGTTTGGACGCAGTGCAGGCGAAGCCGCGAAACAGGCACGGGCTCAGGTAGCTGAGTTCCTTAACGCCAAGCCGGAGCAGATTCTCTTCACCTCTGGCGGCAGCGAAGCAAATAGTCTTGTGTTTCAAGGCTTAAAGGAATATCTTAAAAGTATCGGAAAGACGCATATTCTGGTTTCTGCCATTGAACACGATTCCGTTCTGAAAGCAGCTCATTCACTTATAAAAGACGAGTTTTATATTGAATATCTGCCTGCGCACAGTGATGGAAAAGTGTTTGCGCAGAGCGTAGAAGATGCTATTACCCCAAAGACAGGGCTGGTATCTGTTATGTATGTCAACAATGAAACCGGCGCCGTCAATCCGATTGAAGAAATCGGCACGATTTGCATGAAGCGTGGCATCCTGTTCCACACAGATTGCGTTCAGGCTGCCGGTTGCCATCCCATTGATGTGGGAAAAATCGGGTGCGATTTTCTCTCTATTTCTTCTCATAAAATTCACGGGCCGAAAGGTGTCGGAGCACTATTCGCCAAAGAAAAAAGTATGTTGGCACCCATCATCTTTGGCGGAGGGGAGCAGGAGTTTGGACTTCGTGGCGGAACAGAAAATGTTGCCGGTATTGTAGGTTTTGGTATGGCCTGCGAAATATCCACCAAGAGTCTTCATGAGGATTGTATTTGGGTTTCTACGCTTAAACAGCGTTTTTATATGGCATTGACAGATGCTCTCAAAAAGAATGGACGCACAGAGATTGTGCATACCAATGGGGCGTCTGTTCTTAGTCCAGGGAAAACATTAAACCTGTGCCTACATGGCATTGACGGGCAAACTTTGCTCTTGATGCTTGACGGAAAGAGCATTTGTATTTCAGCCGGTTCCGCTTGCCGCAGTCATGAGGCTGAGCCAAGTCATGTATTGATAGCGATGGGGCTGACACCAGATGAAGCAAGAAGTTCTATCCGAATTTCATTTTCCAGAATGAATACAGCAGACGAAATAGTTGACGCGGCGAATATCATCGCATCGTGCATTGAAATATTGGCAAGTGGGGTGGAAAAGTGAAGAAACTGTATGTGTCAAACTATATTGGCTTCGACGAGTCGGCAACAAAAGCTACGCTGTATTCATTTGATTCGGAAGAAGAGTGCAGAGAGTTTCTCGAATTGTCACATGACGAGCGATGCCAGGTCTTCAATGTTTTTGATGAGAGCAGTAACTATGGCGTTCTCCCCGGTGCGGCCTACCACACATATGAGTTCGTTGTTGTTGGCGGGATTCTTACTTTATATGATACTCTTGCCCTGAATGTTTAACGAGGAGGGATAACATGACCACAGAACAAATCAGAGAAATGCTGCAAAGCCCTGCGTATGAATTTCTCAGAAGCAATGAACATCTGAAAGGCAAAATCATTTTTCTCACGCTTGGCGGCAGTTACTCCTACGGTACAAATGTTGAAACCTCTGATGTGGATATCCGTGGTTGTGCCTTAAACAGCCGTTCCGATTTGCTGGGATTATCCAAATTTGAACAGGTCGTCCATACGGAAACGGATACCACGGTCTACTCATTCAATAAGCTTGTAAGTCTGCTTCTGAACTGCAACCCTAATACAGTTGAGATGCTGGGTTGTCGCCCGGAGCAGTACATGGTTTGCACTGACATTGGGCGAGAAATGATTGAGAACAGAAAGCTGTTTCTTTCCAAACGAGCGGTAAACTCCTTTGGAGGATATGCTAACCAGCAGCTGCGGCGGCTGGAGAATGCTCTCGCCAGAGACAAACTTCCGCAAGCACGAAAAGAAGAACACATCCTAAATTCTATGAAGAGTGCTGTCAAAGCGTTTGAGGGCAGGTATAGGGTCTTTGAGAATGGCGGCATCACTCTTTACACGGCTGAGAGTTCACGCGAGGATTTGGATAGAGAGATTTTTGCAGACATTCATCTTACAAAGTATCCGGTGCGTGAGTTCAACAGCATTCTAAACGACTTGACCAATGTGGTCGGCACCTATGAAAAGCTGAACCACAGAAACAATAAGAAGGATGACAATCATCTCAACAAGCACGCCATGCATCTCATTCGTTTGTATCTGATGTGCCTGGATATCTTGGAGAAAGGTGATGTCATCACCTACCGGGGCAGTGATTTGCCGCTTCTTATGAGCATCCGCAAAGGTGACTATCAACTGGAAGACGGCACTTATCGTCCAGAGTTTTTCGAGATAGTTTCGGATTTTGAAAAGCGTCTTGATTATGCAAAGCGGAACACAAGCCTGCCGGAGCATCCTGATATGAAGCGCGTTGAGGAGTTCGTGGTCAGCGTGAACAGGAGGTCTCTTGATGCATAAGATTTCTATTCCAAATGGCGCAAAGGCGATTATTCTTGGGCTTCGCTATGAAAATCATGAGGCTTATGTCGTCGGCGGCTGCGTTCGGGATAGCCTGCTCGGCAAGGAGCCAAATGATTGGGACATCTGCACCTCTGCTACACCGCAGGAGGTCAAAGAACATCTCAATCGCTGTAGTGTTCGGACGATTGATACAGGGTTAAAGCATGGTACAGTCACAGCGGATATGGAGCGAGCGGGCAAATACGAAATTACAACCTTCCGCATTGACGGGGATTACTCGGATAATCGCCGTCCTGATTCTGTCACATTCACAGAGAGTATTTATCAGGATTTGTCCCGCAGAGACTTTACCATCAATGCGATGGCATATAACAGTGCCGGTCTTATTGACCCCTTTCACGGCGTAGACGATTTGAAGAATGGCATCATTCGCTGCGTTGGAGACCCAAATGACCGATTCGGTGAGGATGCACTTCGTATTCTGCGAGCTTTGAGGTTTGCTTCTGTCTATGGGTTTTCAATTGAGAAGAACACGGCGCAGGCTATCCATGATAACGCATGGCGACTCACAAATATTGCTGCGGAAAGAGTCCACAGCGAACTTTGTAAGTTGCTTCTCGGAAACGGTGTTCTTTCTATTCTGCTGGATTATCCCGATGTGATTGCAACCATCATTCCAGAGATGAAACCGTGTATCGGGTTTGACCAGAACAACAAATATCACCAGTACACCATTTACGACCATATCGCTCATGCAGTCTCCAACTATACAGGCAAGGATATTGCCGTTAAGGTAGCACTGCTACTGCACGACATCGGAAAACCTTGCTGCTATACAGAGGATGAGAACGGCGGCCATTTTCACGGGCACGGAAACTGTAGTTATGACATCTCCAAAGTCGTTCTGGAACGGTTGCGCTTCGACACTGCAACAAAACAGGAAGTGCTTGACCTTGTTTTGTACCATGATACTTTGATTGAACCGACGACTAAGACGGTTCGCCGTTGGCTCTGTAAAATTGGCGAGCATAGATTTTCTCAGTTGTTGGATGTCAGAATGGCGGATATCAAAGCCCATGCAGAGGGTACACAGGAGTCCAGAATCGAGCGATGCGTGGCGCTTGGTGTATTGATGGCGGAGATACTTGAGCAGGAAAAGTGTTTTTCCTTAAAGGACTTGGCAATCAACGGCAAGGATATTATCTCTCTCGGTGTGCCGCAGGGGAAACAAATCGGAGTCATCCTCCATGAGCTTTTGGAGGAGGTTATTCTCGACACGCTCCCAAACGAACACGATGTTTTGCTGCGAAAGGCGGTGGAGCTTATTGAGCGAACCTAAATATCCAAAGGGCGAGCGAGTGTGGGTTGGATACTATAACAGCAATCACGAGCTGCGCTTTATCCTGACAAGTAAAGAAAGCCGCGACTTCTATTTCCTGTATGAACTGGTAGAGGGCAACTTCCGCAAGCTTGGAAAAGCACGGTCACCGACGGAATTGGAAGAGAAGTTCCGTGTATATCAAAGGATGGAGGAACATAGTGGATGACTTTACTTATGATTGCTGGCAAAAGAAACAGCTGGCTCAGCAGGCTCGCCATCGCAAGCGTGGCAGCAAAAGTCGGAAGTGCTCTCTTCCGTCAGATAGCTTGACGAAAAAGCAGTGGAAAGAAAGGAACGGGAAAACATTGTCTATCAACTTGAACCAACCTACTTCCTGGGAGATTTTTAAGGAGGTTTCCAAGCCGACGCAGGAGGAATATCTCAACCACCTGCTGGCTGTTTACGGGGCAAACGCAACCAGTCTGGCAGCTATGTTTCATGTACAACCGCTTACCATACGCAGGTTTATTCAAGCAAATGGCCTTGCGGTAAAGTTCCCCGTAGGGCATTCCATGAATGCCGAACAGCGAGAAGCATGGTGCAGTTTTTTGAAGGGCGAGGTAAAGCCTGCGCCAACTCCTGTTAAGCTGATGGAACCTCACGCCTTAACGCCTGAAAAGAATGAAATTATGTCCATGAAAAAGGTCTCTCTTTCTTTTAGTGGAAAAATCAACGCAGACATGATTGCGAACTCTCTGCTGCAAATTCTCGGAGAGAACACAGTTGGCGAGGTGGAAATCACCTGTCAGCTCTGCAGTTGACTGTGTGTGGTATAATAGATATTGGAAGGAGTGGTCTTTATGGATAACAATTTGGACTTGCAGTATGCGCTTGATGCCGACATTGAAACGGCGTTCGACAGTTTCGTCGATGCCATTTATGATGAGGTGATGAATGATGAGATGAAGACAACCATCATCAGTCTTCCTAAGCATCAGCAGATGAAGTTCGTCTATTCTGTGCTCAAGCATTTTGCCAAAGGAACGGATGCCGTTCTTTCATATAAACTGTGTGAACCGTTCAAGACAATGGGCAGTGTCTCTATCGAGGCAAAGAGGTTGGACTTTGATAATCCGGAGTGGTTTGCCAGAGCTGCTGAGTTTGCCAGCAATACAGAGGTCTATCCTCTGGCAAAAAACAGGATTCGGCTGACATTTACCTTTCATGGTATCACAACACCAATCGAATAAGGGGGCGGACAATATGGAATACAAAGGTTGTTTTGACACGGTGCATGGTTTGATTGAGGATGCCTCCAAAGAGTTCGGTGCGGCTTTTGTTGTCTCACCGGAAAAATCCGAGCAGGTCAGCAGAGCTTGCGAGAAAGTCGATGCGCTTTTTGAAGAGATTGATTGCTCCGTCATTGACGCGAGTGTCAATATGGATAACAAAGTGCTGACTATCAGCATCTTCTGCGACGAGGTCATTTTGGAAAACGGTAGAGAGAATAGTTTCTGTAAGCTTTTACAGGAAGTCACTTCGTTCTCTATCTCTAAGGCGGCAGAAGATACTCTGCGGCTCGATATGAATATCGCTGGTGTGTGGCAAAAAGTGTAATAATGGAGGACATTCAAATGCCGAACAAAGAATTTTGGCGAGCAATAGGAGCCAAGGAGCTCATGCAATTTCTTGCATCTGCTACAGGGGAACAACATGATGTGGCCGTTTACGATACTGGTTATGAATTTGACCCTTATAGCGAAGAGGCATTGCGGTTTATTGCAGGAATTGCTATGACAAAGGCAAGTCATGACCATACGGTGTTTGAAACCGCGATGCCACAAGATGGTAGTGTTGCAGCGAAAGATGTGATGCCTAAAAACGAGCGTATGCGCAAATTTGCTGAGGATAGAAAGCGCCGTGAGCATAGCGCACAAACCTTTTATGTGCCGGATTCTTCGGAATATTGCAACTTTGTCTCGTCTGCACTTCGTTATCGCCAAATTTCATGTAACGATATGACTCCAGAAGAACGGCAGAAGTGGGAAGCTGAAATGTCAGATTCTCGTCGTGCAGACAACCGCTATGTTTTTATTCATCATTGGTTACCAATCGGGGCGTTGATAATCTTTGCTTTGTACGGCCTATTCAAATTGCTTTCATAGGAGGAATTGAGTGGATGATAGAAGACGGGGGCAGCTCAGAGACGCCCTCAATATGTTAAGTAATGCCGCTTCTGTGGTGGAAAGGGTCTGTGATAAAGAGCAGGACTGCGTTGACAACTACCCTGAGAATCTGCAAAGCACAGAACGGTTTGAAAAGATGGAAGACGCATTGGATAGCCTGAATGATGCGCTCGAAAAAATCGACGATGCAAAAAGCCACATTCAGTCTGCTATCCAGTAAAGAAAAAGCAGGGCGTAATTGCCCTGCTCTTTTACTCCTCAAACAAATAGTCCGGCAGTTCCAGCTTGAACCCTATCAGGACTTTTCCGTAGCACTTTACGGAGCTGCCGCTATCCGATGACACAAAGACATTCGTGTTACGAAGTTCTGGGTTCGCGGATACTAACTCAAGGTTCCCATTTTCATCTACATAGTACTGCTTGCAGTACATTGCGCCATCCACACAGAAGATACCGACATCGCCGATGGCCATTTCCGCATCCTTTTTCACATATACCATGTCGCCATCGTGAATATATGGGAACATACTGTTTCCCTGGATGTTTACGGCGTAATCTGCTTCGTCTGGGACACTGTTGTCCACCAGAATCATCTCAAAGTCAGTGCCGTCAAGTGGGACAGAAGTACCGGCTGCGGACGGTGTAGTATATCGTGGGATATACCGCTCTCTCACGGTATTTGCAAGCTGTATAACCTTGCTGCGGTTCTTCGGTTTTGCCGCCAGGTCAATACGCTCTTTCTCTAAAGAGCATACGGTGTTCACGATTTTTTTGCCGTGGGAATCAAGCTCACGATAGTCCTGTAGGAAGCGTTTCTCTGCGGGAGAGAGTATAAAAGTGTAGTTTTGTTCGCTCCCTTTCGGCTGAGTATCAAGAAGCGTATCTATCGATGTATTCAGAAAACGCCCAAGTGCAATCAAGGCGTCCATGTTCGGCTTTTTCGTGTTGTGTTCCCACGACCGAACGGCAACGGTAGAGACTCCGACAGCAGAACTCAAATCCTGCTGTGTATATCCGCGCTCCAAACGCAGATTCTTCAAGCGCTGACCGAAGTCCATGATGACTGTCCTCCATCATTTGAGATTGGTTGTTGACACGACCCGTAATTTGTGGTAGCATTAACACCGTAACAACTGTTTGCATTGACAGGATAGCACAAACTAAAGTTTCTGTCAATAGGAAAAAGAATAGTCCGCCTTTCGACGGACTATCCCGTGTTGCATACTGCCGATGAACACAAACTCAAGAAAACAGTATGCGAGCAGCCCATAGGTTTACAGGCTGTGGTCATAACGACACCACTCATCATGACCCACTTGTAGTATAACATGGGCTTCCTCATAAATCAATGGAGGTTTCTGACTACGAGATGAAAAAAAGAGTTTCTGTGAGGGAACTGAAGGAATACTGTTCCCGAAACAAACCGCAACAGGTTCTCTTCTGCACGGAGAATCAGGAATGGTATCGTGTGGCAGACCCCTGCAAAATCAGATTGTCCTTCCCAATTATGTTGATATGCGAAAATCCCAATCTGATTTGCCTAAAGTCCGAGACAAGTACTATGTGCATCGACCGGATAAAATTTGCCGAAATCAATAGCGACACCAATCCTTTGGGTACTATACTCACGGTAAGCTGCGGCAACATGAAAGCTACGGAGCCCGAGAAAACCTACACCCTTATTTTCTCATAAACTTTTTATGTTGTCTATATAATTGACTTGACTTGAAACCACCATTATGCTATACTCCAGCTATCAACATAATTGAATTGAAGGAGTTAGTACCTTGGGTTTTCATCATAATGAGCAACGAGTCCCTCAAATTGGGGAAGTATATCTGATGAACTTTGGAAGAAGCGGCTGCGAACAAAATGGCTGGCGTCCCGGTGTTGTTTTTCAAAACAATGTCGGCAACGCACACAGCCCCAACATCATCGCCCTTCCCCTTACCAGTTCCATTAAGAAGTCAGGCCAGCCCACCCATGTCATTGTCAAATCGGCTGACAGTGGTCTTCGCTTGGATAGCATGGTTCTGTGCGAGAATCCCGAATGTATGGCGAAAGAACGCATCGGTCAGTATATCACCACATTGTCCAACCGCTATATGCGGCAGATAGCAGCAGCAAATCTCCTCGCTACCTCCGCTATTTCATTCTTGGATACTGAGGTGCTGCTTGCCGTTTGGCATAAAGCAATCCGCTTGAATGCTGCCGTTCCGGCATAACCCTACATACAATTAACGGGAGGTTCGCCATGTACAATGAAGGGTTAAAGATAAACTTCATCCGCAACTATACACAAAGCATCAACACCGCGAATGTGGCAACAACGGTATTTACCGCGTTTGAACCGCATGAAGAGGCATGGGGTGCTGATTTGTGTACGAAAAGCACCGAGGAACTACAGCCTGTGATTGATGAAATCGTAGGATTGCGCTCCAAAAGTCAATGGATGTCGCTGACGATACTGAAAGAGTATGTCAAGTGGTGTATCACCATGAATGTGCCAGGTGCCTGCGATGGGATGCTTCGTATCACAGCAGTCGGTCTTGACAAGGTCAGAAAGCAGATGGTCACAAGCCCGCTACATCTCCAGCGGTATCTCAACGAGGTCTTCGACCCAGAGGGCGACGAGACCATCGACAATCTCTACCGCTGCTACTACTGGATGGCGTTTTCCGGTATCCGGGAAGAAGATACGCTGAGCATCACAGCTTCGGATATAGACTTCATGGATATGTCCATTCGGTACGGTGAGAACTGTGTTCCTCTTTACCGTGAGTCCCTTCCTGCATTCCATAATGCGGTAGAGCTTTCTGGTTTTTTGTACAAGCATCCGAATTACGCAAAGGAAATTCGGCGTGACAGAGTTCCTGGCGATACCATTATGCGTGGGGTTCGGGCTACCACAAAAACCATGTCTATTCGTTCCATGCTTTCACACCGCTCTGCTGCCGCACTTCAGGATGGTAAGACAAAGCAGCAGTTAAGTTTCTACAGAGTATGGATGTCCGGGCTTTTCTATCGGATGTACGAGAGAGAGCGAGCTGGTATTCCAGCGGACTTCTCTGACGCAGCAGTTGATTTCATGTCTGGGCGGACATATGTTGTTAAAGGCAGGGTCAAGCTGGAGCACAAACAAAACAAAATTGAAAAAGACTATATGGAAGACTACCAGCGTTGGAAGCTGGCTTTCCTGATGTAAGGCGGTGAAAAATGGGTATCGGAGATTTGTTTTCAATCTTTGCAGGCGGTGCTTGGCTTGCCACAGAAACAGCCAAAGAGATTGGTGAACGAGCTGTCGGCGAAGAGCGCAGCCGTTTAATCAAGGCATATATCGCAGAGCACACTGACCTCGAACTGGAGCAGCGTATGATGGAGGATGTAAAGAATCCCGATATGTACGATGCGGTTTGGGAGCGTATCGAGTCTTTTAAGCGAGACAATCCTGTTTTCTGCGATGAGGAAGCCAAGAAGTCTCTCATCAAGAAGTACGATGGTACTTATGGTTATACCAGTCGTTTTGGCTGGCAGAATGTCGGCGAAGAGAGGCTCCCATTCCGCACCGCAAACGGAAGCTTGTATGGGAAAAGCCAGTATCAGGATTTGGAATTGGACGGAAACCGTAATATCGCAGTCATGCTTTTGATGCAGACATACGGTAAAATGAAACAGTCCCACGCAAAGACAACGGCTGAAAAGCTTTATCCCATTCCCAAGTCCAACCGAAATTGGTAATCAGAGAGCCTGCACCAAGCAGGCGTCTCTTTACATATATCAACATAATTAAATAAAATACAAGATTGAAAGGAGTGGTTCCTATGGGCGAGTTAAAGGAGAGATTTTTTTCTGTGTACAATGATGCAGTACACAGAGATGGCTCCGATATGCTTCTGCGATGGTTGGAGGATTCCGACTTCTTCGTTGCACCAGCATCCACAAAGTTCCACGGCTGCCATGAAGGCGGGCTTCTTCAGCATTCCCTGAATGTGTATGACTGCTTAAAGAGAGGGCTGGCAAACGCCGGATTGCAGAACAGCTACCCCGCAGAGACGGTTGCTGTTGTCTCGCTGCTTCACGACATCTGCAAGGTCAACTTCTACAAGAAAGGCTTTCGCAATGTCAAGGATGAGGAGACAGGCCAGTGGTACAAAAAAGAGGTCTATGAAATCGATGAGAAGTTCCCCTGCGGAGAGCACGCAGACAAGTCTGTCATTCTTATTCAGAACTTCATGCATCTTGAGCCGGAGGAAATTCTCGCTATCCGCGCTCATATGGGTGGTTGGGACACAGCAGTAAAGGGCGGGAACGCTTTTATCGGCAAAATTTTTGAGCGGAGTAAGCTTGCTGTCCTGCTGCATCTTGCCGATATGGAAGCTACTTATCTTTGCGGCGAATAAAAGGAAAGAAGGTTATTTATGTCAGAGCAGACAAGCAACATTTATCAAAAGCTTGCTAAGGTCAGAAAACAGGTCGAGGTCATCCGGAAAAACAAAAGCGGCTACGGCTACAAGTATGTCACCGAAGATGAAATTCTCGCAAAAATCTCGGTTTTTATGGACAAGTATCACCTGTCCCTGGTTCCCAGTATTCAGCCCGGAACCACAAAGGTAGAACCCTATACATATAAGAAGACCAAAACGACCGGCAAGGGCGAGTTTTACGAGGAGAACAACAACGAGATTCTGGTAAGCGCCGACATGGTATGGTCTTGGGTCAACAATGATAACCCCGAAGAGCGTATCGATGTCAGCTGGGCGCTCGTTGGACAGCAAGGTGACGCTTCACAGGCGTTTGGTTCCGGTCTGACTTACTCCAGCCGGTACTTCCTTCTCAAGTATTTTAATATCGCAACGCCGGATGATGACCCCGATAATTTCCGCAGCAAGCAGCGTGCTGCTGAGGCAGCTGAGGACAAGATGATTGCAGAGGGTATCATCCAGAGTTTTGACGAGACGGTCAAGCACTTCCTTGAGTCCAATAAGGATAAGGCGGAGGATGTGAAAAAGTTTGTGTCCAAGTACGCAAAGGGCGGCAACTATTTTGCTATCACCGAGTCAGCTCTTGCCGGTAAATTGCTGGCAGATTTCAAAGAGACATTCAGTATCAAGGAGGAGTAACACATGGGTTTTCGCACAGGTGCTTATGCAAAGGTCTGGGAAGTGACGCCGATGAGCGACACCAGCACGAAGGTTCGTATGTCCATCAGTCGAAAGAACAAACAGTCTGGCGAGTATGAACAGGATTTTTCCGGTTTCGTCCTTGCCATCGGAACGGCGGCAGCAAAGAAAGCTGCCGGTTTGAAAGAGGGCAACCGCATCAAACTCGGCGATGTAGATGTGACGACCAAGTACGACAAAGAGAAAAAGGTTACATATACCAACTTCAAAATGTTCTCCTTTGAGCTTGACGGAGAGGAGCCTCGTGACAGCAGTACAGAGCCGCAGCCCACAGTTGATGAGGGTGAAATCGACGACAACCGCCTGCCTTTCTAAAGGTGGCGGCATATGGGAGAAATCAATTACGCACCGCTCATTGATGATATGGTCTGGAGCTACTCCCGTATCAAAGCTTTCGTAGATTGTCCGTATCGATTTTATCTGAAGTACATCCGGCATATCCACGGCAAAGAAATGTTTTTCGCAAGCTATGGCACATTCATGCACAAGCTGATTGAAACCTACTTCAAGGAGGGAAAGTCTCCGCGTCAGTTGACAGACATTTACCTGCGAGATTTCAAGAAAGAGGTTGTCGGTCGGGCACCTAATAAAACGGTCTTCGGGAACTACTTTACTGGCGGCATCCAGTATTTGCGTGGCATCCATCCGTTTCCGTATCGACCTGTAGCCATTGAAAAGAAGGTGGATTTCAAGGTGAATGGAATCCCCTTCATTGGCTACATCGATTTTCTTGGAGAGTTGGATGGCTCCCTCTATGTGGTGGATAACAAGTCCAGAGTTTTGAAGCCTCGGAGCAAGCGGGAGAAACCGACCAAAACGGACGAGGAACTGGATGCTTACCTTAAGCAGCTATACCTCTATTCGGCTGCAGTCGAGGAGGAATACGGCGCTCGCCCCCGAAAGCTTTGCTTCAACTGTTTCCGCACCGATACCTTCATCGAAGAGCCGTTCTTGGATAAGGACTATGAAGGTGCGAAACAGTGGCTTGCAGAAATGATTTCCGAGATACGGCAGGAATCAGATTTCAAACCGTCATGTGAGTTTTTCAAATGTACCCACCTCTGCGAAATGCAGGATGAGTGTGAGTACTATCAGTTGATGAAGAAGAGGTGATGAGAAATGCTGGCAAACGAAGATATGGCGCGGGTCGAAAGCGAAGCGGGTATTATCGCCACGCTGATTCACCATCCTGATTTTTCATACTACTCCGAGCAGCTGCTGCCAAACCATTTCACAAACGAAGAGAACCGCTATATCTATCAGGCAATTTGTTCTCTCGCAAGAGATGGCATTGAACGCATTGACCCATACAATATTATCCAAGCGTTGACCGCTAAAGAGGCCACCCGGCGTTTTGCGGATGAGCTGAGCATCGACCAACTCTATACGCTCATGGAAAACAGCGAAAACATCAGCCGAAATACAGTCGAGGAGTATAAGCTTCTCGTAAATAATGTGATGGACGCAGCGTTTCGCAGAGATACATACCAACAATTAAAGGAATGCCAAAAGCTGTGTACGCAGCCCTCCGTTGAGAACATCGAGCAGAAAATCTATAAGATGCTTGACGATGTGATGATGGAGTTTTCTACAACCAATGATGTTCCAGCGTATAAAGATGTGGTCGATAAATGCTGGGAGGAAATCAAAGGCCGTCAGGGCGCCGGTTACGCAGGAATCCCCTTCAAGTTCCCCGCTTTGAACGATTACGCCACCATTGAGCGTGGAGAGTTGTTCATCTTCGGCGCCGAACAGAAGCAGGGTAAAAGTATGATGCTGCTGAATTGTGCAGTGGATTTGCTTAAGCAGGATTACGCCGTGCTGTATTTGGACAGCGAGTTAAACACACGGCTTTTTACCTCCCGTATTCTCGCTCATCTGTCAGGCATTGAGTATAAGCGCCTCACCTCCGGTAACTACAGTGAGGAAGAGGAACAGCGGATTCTGGCGGCAAAAGAGTGGCTCAAGACTCGTAAGTTCACCCATATTTACATCCCCATGTTCGACCAGCAGAGTATTTATACCGCTGTCAACAAGGTCAAGCACACTCAGGGGTTGGATGTCCTTATCGTGGACTACTTCAAAGGCAAAGGCGAGGGGGATGCCTTCGATAGCTATCAGGAACTTGGCCGTTTTGTGGATATGGTGAAGAACCAAATCTGCGGAGAGATGAATATCGCCGGTATCGGTGCGGCACAGGCAACTATCACAGGTAAGCTTGCCGACAGCGCCAAGATTGCACGAAACGCTTCAACCATTGCCATGATTTCCGATAAAACACCGGAGGAAATCGAGGCAGACGGTGCGGAATGCGGCAATAAAAAGCTGCGTGTCACAGTCAATCGTAACGGTATGCAGATGACTCAGGATGAATACATAGACTTGCTGTTTGACGGTAATCATATTCTCTATGAACAGGCTAAGCAGCATATTCCGGAGACTCCATTTTAATCTATCGTAACAATTAAATAAAATGCGAAGGGGGCGACGGTTTGGAATTGTCTGAGCTGATAGAGTCGGTCGATATTCTGGATTACATTTCTCAATATACGGATTTCACAGAGAAAAACGGAGAATACTGGGCGCTGTCACCTCTTAAAGATGAGAACACGCCGTCTTTCTCCGTTCGTAAAGAAACAAATTCGTTTTTTGACTTTTCCTCCGGTATCGGCGGCAATGTACTGACATTTATTCGGTACTATGACAAGTGCAGCATGGCAGATGCCGTAGAAAAGCTGAAAAAATACAGTGGATTTAACGGCAAAGTAAGTTCAAGGAAGCGTCTTGCAGCTACAGAGGTGGCAAAACGGTTTGCGCCACCCCATAACACAGCAAAAAAGACCAAAGGAACAGTGCTGCCGGATGATTACATGGAACGGTATGAGAAACGAGACGATAAGTTGGCTGTTTGGGAACATGAAGGCATTTCCCGTGCATCCATAGACAAGTTTTCGGTGTACTATGACAGTTTTTCCGACCGGCTTGTCTATCCCATACGAAATCCAGATGGAAAAATCGTCAATATCGGTGGGCGAACCCTCGACCCGCACTGGAAAGAGAAGGGTTTGCGTAAATACACCTATTTCATGTCGTGGGGTGAGTTGAAAACCATCTATGGTCTTGCAGAAAACAGAGATGCTATCCTCCAGAAAGGGGAAATCATCTTGTTTGAGGGCTGCAAATCCGTTCTACTTGCCGATACTTACGGAATTCACAATACCGGGGCGATTTTGACCTCGCATCTGAACCCAAATCAGATGAAATTGCTGGCAGCACTTGGCTGCCGTGTGGTTTTTGCCCTTGATAAGGATGTCTGCATCCGAGACGACCACAATATCAAGCGGTTAAAGCAGTTTGTCAATGTGCAATATCTTTGGGATAAGGATAATTTACTTGGTGAAAAGGACAGTCCTGTCGATAGAGGCCAAGAAACTTGGGAAAAACTCTACGAAGGGAGGCTGTCGTGGCGATGAGTGGGCAATACACTGTCTATCATCTACATAGTGACCTGTCAAATGGCGTTACCAATATTGATTCGGTCACAAAATACGGAGAGTACATTGTAAAAGCTAAAGAATGCGGCATGAATGCGATGGGCTTTTCCGAACACGGTTCTGTTTTTGAGTGGTGGCACAAGAAAAGTGCGATTGAAGCAGCTGGGATGAAGTATATCCACGCCGTTGAGTGCTATCTCACCACAACGCTTACAGAAAAAATCAGAGACAACTATCACTGTGTTCTTCTCGCCAAAAACTACAGCGGTTTTTTGGAATTGAACCGTCTCGTGTCTAACAGTTTTTGTAGGAAGGACAACCATTTCTACTATGCTCCCCGCATTACCTTTGACGAGTTGTTCCACACATCGGATAACATCCTTGTCACTACCGCTTGTGTCGGCGGTGTGCTTGGGAAAGGCGACGAGCAGGTACAGCGGGTGTACCTTGATTTTTTGACTCGCAACCGGCATCGCTGTTTTCTGGAAGTCGGACATCACATGGATGAAAAGCAGATTTCCTATAACAAAAAGCTGCTTGCGTTAAGTCAGGAACTCACCATTCCACTGATAGCTGGAACAGATACTCATGTTTTGAATGAAGAGCACGAGAAAGGCCGCAGTATCCTACAGGCATCCAAAAACATTTTCTTCGACGGCGAAGAGCGTTGGGACTTGAAGTTCAAAACTTATGATGAATTGGTCGCAGCCTATCGAGCGCAAGGTTCGTTGCCGGAAACCGAGTATATGCAGGCCATTGAGAACACCAACCGGCTGGCAGATATGGTGGAACCCTTTGAGTTGGACAGAGGAACCAAGTATCCTCACATTTACGCAGAGCCGGAGAAAACTTTCCGTGAAAAAGTCCAGTCTGCTATGGAGACGCATCCCTATGCGCTGAAGAACCATACCAAAGAGGAGCTGGAGCGTGTTGTCGAAGAAGAGTTTGATGTCTACAAGGCGACAAAGTCTATTGACTTTATGCTTCTGCAAACATATTTGCGGGAATGGGAAAATGAAAACGGTATCCAATGCGGTTACGGGAGAGGCTCTGTGTCCGGCAGTATGATTGCCTATCTGCTTGGTATTACACAAATGGATAGTCTGCGGTTTGGGTTGAACTTCTTCCGCTTTATGAACCCCTCCCGTGTGACCAATGCAGATATTGATACGGACTACTCTGGCAAGGACAGAGACACAGTCAAACGGTTCCTGCTTCGTGACAAGATGAACCTGCCAAGCATCCGTTCCGCAGAAATCATTACCTTTAACACCATTGCGTTGAAGGGAGCTGTTCGAGATGTGTGCCGTGCCCTCTACAAAGACCGTCAGGACATTAACTATATTCAGGTTTCCAACCACATCTGCAAAGAAGTCGAGATGCATGAAGAGGCAGTTCGCAAAAAGTATCCGGAGGTTTTCCGGTATGTGGATATTGTCAACGGGACTATTGTTTCCATCGGAACCCACCCAAGCGGTGTGCTTATCAGTGACCTGCCCATTGAGCAGACCGTAGGCCTTTGCAGCGTATCTACATCTGAATATCCGGTCTCCATGATTAACATGAAAGAACTGGACGACTTGATGTATGTCAAGCTGGATATCCTGGGACTTGATAATATCGGTGTCATCAATGAGACTTGTAAAACTCTCGGCATTGAGCGGCTTACTCCCGATAACACAGATATGGAAGATATGAGCGTATGGAAAAGCATCCGCGATGATACAACGCTTATCTTCCAATGGGAGTCAGACAGCGCACAGCATTACCTCCGGCAGTTTATGTCGGACAGCACACTGGAAACAGCTCGCTCTAAAATACCGAACTTCTCCATGCTGAAATGGATGTCCTTTGGCAACGGACTTCTCCGCCCTGCCTGCGCCAGTTTCCGTGACAGCGTTGCAAAGGGCGAGTTTTACGATAACGGTTTTGATGCGCTGAATGAATTTCTTTCCCCCGAGGCCGGACGCATTGCCATGCAGGAGACCATCATGCAGTTCCTTGTTAAGTTCTGCGGTTATTCTGCGGCAGAGTCCGATAATGTGCGCCGTGCTATTGCAAAGAAGAAAGGCACAGAAACACTGCTCCCTGAGATTGAGGAACGGTTCGTTGCCTATTGTTCGGAACAATACAGCATGACTTCGGAACAGTGCGAGAAAATCATCAAGCCTTTCTTGCAAATCATCCTGGATGCTTCCGCCTATGGCTTTTCATGGAACCATTCTGATGCTTACTCCTCCATTGGATACATCTGTGGGTATCTGCGTTACTACTATCCGTTGGAGTTCCTCACTGCGGCACTCAATATCTTTGGCGATAACATGGATAAGACCGCCGCCATTACCAATTACGCTACCAGCGTCGGCATCCGCGTCACACTGCCAAAGTGGGGATTGTCCAGAGGTGAGTATTTCTTCGACCGAGAAAAGAGAATCATTGCAAAGGGGCTCACCTCCATCAAGTATATGAGCGCCAATCTTGCCGATGAACTCTATGACCTTGCCAGAAATAAATACTCCTACTTCATGGATTTGCTCAGGGATTTGGATGAAAAGACCAGTATCAACTCCAGGCAGCTTGACATCCTCATTAAGCTGGATTTCTTCTCTGACTTTGGTAATCAGCGTGAACTTCTCCGCATAACAAGTCTGTTTTCCGAGATGTTCAAGAAAGGACAAGCCAAGCAGATACGAAAAAGCGATGTGGATGGAACGCCGTTGGAGGAAATCGTAAAGCGATATGCGGTGGGCGTAACCAAGTCAGGCGGCATCGCAAAGAGTTATACGCTTCTTGATGTCGCATCTATCCTGCGAGAGGCAGAAACCGTCATCAAAGCCGCAGGAATGGATGACTTGAGCGACCTTATCAAGGTGCGCAACTTCTATGATGTTATGGGCTACATCGGCTATGTGTCCGGCAACGAAGCCGACCGGCGCAAACTCTACATCACGGATATCAAGCCGCTGTACCGTAAGCGTGACAATAAGCAGTTCGGGTATAGCTTGTTCACGAAATCTATCGGTAGCGGCAAGGAGAGCCGGTTCACTGTCTTCAACAGAGTCTTTGATAAGGAGCCCGTCAAAGAGGGCGACATCATCTACTGCAAAGGCTATGAGAGAGATGGCGAGTATTACACGCTGACAGCGTATCAGCAGGTTTTTTGATTACATATAAAACATGGATTTTATAAGCATGGAGGTGCAAATTTTGCAGGACAAACAGGTCTGCAATCTCTGCGGCAAAGAGCTTGATTTCTTTGACCGGCAGGAGAACTTTACAATACATACAAGAATCGGTTATGGCAGTGTCCATGACGGCGACAAGGTTCATCTCCAGTTCTGCTGTGACTGCTTCGACAAGGTCGTTGCCATGTGTACCGTGTCACCCATTGAGGAGGTAAGCTGAGAATGGATAGAGCAGAATTTCAGAGATACATTGATAATGCCCTGCAAGAGGCTGAGCGTGTGAGGACTTATTGTACGCAAGACGAAATCGTTCTCATTATGACAGCGGATTTTTATCGAGAGCTTCTTGCCACCGCAGACATTCACGCCAACAGAGACGGCGACCACTACGGCGTCCTTTATGGCTATCGTATTGCGCTTATCAACGAGCCGACTGAACGCACGATGGTCTCGCCTGCGGTTCTTGGGATGACCTATCATCCATACATGGCGCTGGACGACATCATTGTTGTCGATGAAGAGAACCGGGTATTCCGGCTTACCAGTCGTGACCCTGTACAGTTTTCGGATACCGGTATGACCGTCCGCTTTGACGCACATACCCGCACTACCAGAATGGATACTGCTGTTATCGATGCCGGAAATATTGCGGCTGAGACCATGCGTGTCGCCACTGCACAAGCCGCTACGACAACTGCTACTGTAGAACCCTTCTACTACAATCCGTTTGAAACGACTACTACCACGGCCACCACGACCGGTGGCAACTGGCAGCAATATTGGGTGAACCCAGCAACATGGGAGTACAACCCGACGGTTACCTTCCATGTAGATACAGCAGAAATCAACCACAGTGTATTCGACAGACTCACAGGTGGCGGCAGAAGAAAAAAGAATCGTGTCAAAGAAGATGCGGAACTGTCCGCCGGAGACACCAAAGCAATGGATGAATTTCTTGATGGATTCGCCATCAAACAGAACTTACAGCAGGCGTAAAGGAGGATGCCAATGGGTAAGGTAATTGTTCAGGACTTCACCTGTAAAGAGCCAATCACCATGATTGGAACGGAAGCCGGTGTCTGCTGGGGCGCCGATATTTCCGACCAGAAGAAAAACTATCGTCGAGGTATTGACTGCCTTGAGAGTGAACACGGAAGAACTTTCGAGTTCCCCGATGCCTATATGATTCTTGATGGCTACTCCGCACGGGTCATTCGTGAGTGGTACACCCACATTGGAGGTTCACCTACAAGATTGCAGGCAAGTACGAGGTATATCGACTACGAACATGGCTTTGATTATGTCGTACCGCCCAGCATTGAAAAGGACGAAGCGGCGTCAGTCGGGTACAAGAAAGTCATGACGATTCTCCAAAATGCGCTTACCGCACTGGATGCGTTCGGCGTTCCCCGTGAGGACACAGCGCTGCTGTTGCCGTTGGGAATGACTACCCGTATCGTGTGCAAGCATAACGCCAGAAATCTAATGGATATGTCTCATCAGCGGATGTGCTCTCGTGCTTATCATGAGTATCGAAAGCTGTTTGCCGATGTGTGCAATGCTCTCCGTGCGTATTCGGAAGAGTGGGCATATCTGGTTGACCACTACTTCATGCCAAAGTGCGAATACATGGGCTTCTGCAAGGAGAAAAAGTCCTGCGGTAAAATGCCGCACAAAGAGTGAGGCTATGAAAAGCAAAATACGAAACCCAAAAAAGATGCGTCAGCTTATCGACTTCAAAGGCCTGGAGCTTGAGGGTGGTATCTACCCGACCGACATCGACGGGTTGATTGAGCTGCGTAATCGTGAATACATAATCCTTGAAGTTAAACACCGTGGCGCCGCTGTCCCTTATGGGCAAAGGCTTGCCATTGAAAGAATGGTGGACGACTTCACAACTGTTGGGAAGAGTGCGGTCGCTATCATATGTGAGCATCAAGTCGATGACCCGGACAAACCAGTTGTCGCAGCATACTGCAAAGTAAGGGAAATCTATTATGGCAATGAGCATAAGTGGAGGTCACCGGACGATTCCATCAATGTGCGGCAGGCTATCGATTGCTTCTGCCAGTACACAACGAAGAAAAAAGGAGGCTGATGCCGTGAAAATTATCGCTATCTCAGGCAAGGCGCAGCATGGAAAGGATACAACAGCCGGTTTTTTGAAATCCGCATTGGAAGCAGACGGCTATAAAGTACAGGTCGCTCACTATGCAGACCTGCTCAAATACATATGCAAGCAGTTTTTTGGATGGAATGGGCAGAAGGACGATGCTGGACGCCACATTCTGCAGTATGTCGGAACAGATGTCATTCGCACACAGAAGCCTGATTTCTGGGTCGATTTCATTATCTCAATGGCAGAACTCTTCCCTGATGCATGGGATTATCTGCTCATTCCCGACTGCCGCTTCCCCAACGAGATTGACTGCATTAAGAGTGCCGGACTTGATATGGTTCATTTGCGTGTCGTGAGAAAGAACTTCACAAGTCCGCTGTCCAAAGAACAACAGGCGCATCCGTCAGAAACCGCGCTCGACAATACAACGCCGGACTACTGGATTGTCAACGATGGTACGCTGAAAGACCTGCAAGAGCGTGTCATTGCATGGCTTACAGATTACACAGGCTTTCACCAGACAACATTCGATGAGTTGTAAGGAGGTGTGATATGCGTCATCTGACAATTCTTGTTGATATGGATGATACTATCGAGAACCTCGCTGAAGCTTGGGTCGCCTACCTGAACGCACGGCATCAAACCAGTACCAACCTTTCGGATATTAGCGATTGGGATATTTCAAAGGCATTTCCTACCCTTACAAAAGAGCAGGTATATGCCCCTTTGTTTGAGGATGCCTTTTGGAGCTGGGTCAAACCAATGGAAGGCGCGTCAGAGGCGCTGCAAAAGCTAATTGCAGATGGACATACTGTGCTGATTGTAACCACATCGAACTACCAGACCCTGGCGGCCAAAATGGAGCAGGTGTTGTTCCACTACTTCCCGTTCCTGACATGGAATGATGTCATCATCACAGCCCATAAACAGCTTATCCAGGGAGATGTGCTGGTAGATGACGGTATTCACAATCTGGAGGGCGGGGATTACTTCAAAATTCTCATGACCGCCCCTCACAACCGCTGTTATGACGCAGATAAAAACAGAATGTATCGCGTTACATCGTGGAGTGAGACTTATTCCGTTATTCAAGCACTCGCCTGTGCAGATTCCATATCAAAATGGCAGGATGACCCCGCTGCTTTCGCCGAAGAAGTCCTGCATATTCAGCTAAAGCCGTATCAGCGGCTTGCCTTAATGCTTAAAGGAGGTCGAAACCGCATTGAAAATCATTCTCTATTCAACCGGTTGTCCCAAGTGTAAGGTACTCAAGCATAAATTAGAAGAAAAGGGTATTGCGTACACAGAAAACGGCTCTGTGGACGAAATGCTGTCACTCGGAATCGTACAAGTTCCTGTTCTTAGTGTGAATGGAGAACTTCTTGACTTCCAAACAGCAAACCAATGGGTTAATCAACACTAAAAGAAGGAGGGGCAAGAGCACATGAACATTCCACTCAAAATGAACCGAGACTTTGAAAAGGCGATGGCGGCTCTCAATGAGCGATATGGTGAGGACTTTGAGTTTCTCAATGGTTTCCATGAAACCCAGTTGAATTTCTCAGATTTCATCGATGGCTTTATTGATAAGAATGTGGCCGATGTGACCATTGATGCCAACGCCAACGCCTCGAATAAGGATATCCGTAGTCTCTTGAATGAAAAAGGGAAATCCCACGACAAGCTGTTCGCTTTCAACAAGATTTTCTATGAGATGAAGAAGAGGTACAACCTCCGCACGGCAAAAGAATGGCTGGAAACAGAATATAACGGCGGCTTTTATCTGCACGACGCCTCAACTTCCACCTATCTGCCGTATTGTTATGCCTATGACTTGTCCAGATTGGCTACAGAAGGGCTTTTCTTCCTGAAGAACTATAACAATCAGGCGCCAAAGCACCTCACCACCTTCATGGATGATGTAATCGAGTATATCAGCTACATGAGCAACCGCAGCTCCGGCGCTGTTGGTATCCCTAATGTGCTGATTTGGACATATTACTTCTGGAAAAAAGACTGCGAAAGCGGTCACATCATCAAAGACCCGGAGTATTACATCAAACAGTGCTTCCAGAAGTTCATCTACCGCCTCAATCAGCCGTTCATGCGTATCGACCAGACTGCCTTTGTCAATGTGTCTATCTTTGACCGCAATTATATCGAGGCTCTGTTCGGTGGCGTACAGTATCCGGACGGCAGCTATGTCATTGATTGTGTAGAAGAGCTGATTGAGCACCAGAAGCTCTTCATGGAGGTCGTTTCGCAAATCCGAAGCGAGAATATGTTCACCTTCCCGGTGCTAACTTATAGCCTTCTGTACCGCGACGGGAGGTTTGTGGATGAGGATTTTGCCAGATGGTGCAGCGACCACAACACGACATGGAATGATAGCAACTTCTTCATTAGCGGCGATGTGAATACGCTTTCCAACTGTTGTCGTCTGCTATCAGATACCTCAAAGCTCAATGCTTTCATCAACTCCATCGGCGGCACGGCGCTTTCTATCGGTTCTGTCAAGGTCAATACCATCAACCTGATGCGGATTGCGTTGGAAACAGAATGCGATGAAAAGAAATATTTGGCACTTCTCAAAAAGCGTGCGCTTCTGTGCTGTAAAACTCTTGATACCGTGCGGCATATTATTCACCGGAACATCGAAAAGGGTTTGCTGCCCAACTATCAGGATGGTGCAGTGGAGATGGACAAGCAGTACTGCACGATGGGCATCCTCGGCCTGTACGAGGTAATCGAAGCTTTCGGTTATACCAAGACAGACGAATTCGGTTATATCAGCTATACCGATGAGGGCGTCACTTTCGCAAGCAAAATCTTTGAGGTGCTCAACGAAGTTAAGGACAACTTCACCGACGAGTACTCCTTCAATATCGAAAGCGTTCCTGCAGAGCGTGCCGCTGTTATCCTGTGTCAGAAAGACAATGTCCTGTACGACCATAACGATAAATTCATTTACTCCAATCAGTGGATTCCTTTGTCGGCCAAATGCACCATCCAGGAAAAGTTGCGGCTGTGCTCCATTCTGGATGAGAAGTGTTCCGGCGGCAGTATCGCCCACATCAACCTGGAGTCGAATTTCCCCAATACGATTATGGCATGGGAGATGCTCAACAAGATTGCACAGTCCGGCGTTATCTACTTTGCATTTAACACCCGCATCAACGAATGCAAGCATCATCACGGTTTCGTAGGCACAGACCATTGTCCAGTGTGCGGTGAGCCTGTATTCGATACATACCAGCGCATCGTTGGCTATCTTGTCCCGTCACGCGCTTATTCCAAAGACCGTTTCCGCGAGTTCAACACAAGACAGTGGTACACCTATGCGGAGGCAATGAGCGAATGAGGGTAAAGACGGTAGTTGATGAGGACTTCACCAATTATAAGAAACCGGCCATGTTCATTGGCACGATTTCCTGTGGGGGCAAGTGCTGTATCGAAGCTGGTATTCCTCTCTCTGTTTGTCAAAATGATGGGTGGCGCTCTTGCGCCCCCATCACGATTGACGATGATGAACTCTGCCATCGGTATCTGACAAATCCCCTCACCAAAGCGGTTGTCTTCGGTGGGCTTGAACCGATGGAACAGTTTGAGGAACTTCTCACATTTCTGGATTTGTTTCGTGACGCCTATGACTGCGAAGATGATGTCGTCATCTATACCGGTTATTATCCCGAAGAAATTCCAGACCAGCTTCATGCCCTTTCTCTTTACGAAAATGTCTTCGTAAAGTTCGGACGCTATATCCCGAACAAGCCACACCGTTTTGACCCTGTGCTTGGCGTAGAGCTTGCCTCGGACAATCAGTATGCGGCCAATGTTTTCTGGCCGTTCTGGAGGAACAACGAATATGCAAATCAACATCAACCCTGACAAAGACTTTGTCGCACATATGCGCAAGGCGCTTAAAGACAACAATGGGTTTTGCCCGTGCGCTATTGTGAGAAGCGAAGATACCAAATGTATGTGTAAAGAGTTCCGTGAGATGGAGGAAGGCACCTGCCATTGCGGACTGTACATCAAGATTAAGGATAAGCCCGCCTCTGAAAACGCAGACCATTGCATTTGCTGTGGTGCAGTAATTCCAGAAGGCAGAATGGTCTGTCCAAACTGTGGTGAATAACTGGGAGGTACTAATTGGAGTCAAAAGTATTTGACCTTATTGCAAAAGAACAGCACCGACAGGATACGACTATCGAACTGATAGCCAGTGAGAACTTCGTAAGTGAAAACATCATGCGAGCAGTTGGCTCCTGCCTGACCAACAAGTATTCAGAAGGATACCCCGCCGTGCATCACTCCGGCAACCGAGGCAGGTATTATGGCGGATGCCAGTATGTAGACGAGCTGGAGGAATACTGCTGCGAAATGTGGCAGAAGGTGTTCCAGACTAACTATCATGTCAATGTGCAGCCGCACAGCGGCACGAACGCAAATATTGCGGCATATTTGTCCGTACTGAAACCCGGAGATACCGTCCTTTCTATGAGCCTTGATAACGGCGGGCATTTGTCCCACGGCTCTCCGGTGAATATCAGTGGTAAGATTTTTAACTTCATCCACTATGGAGCAAACAAATCCGGGTGGATTGATACAAACGATTTTATTGACAAGCTTTATAAGTTCAATCCAAAGCTTGTAGTCATTGGGGCTTCGGCATATAGCCGTACCCTGTACTTTGACACCTTCAGAAATGTTATCGACTGCTATAAAGGGCAGACAGGAAACGAGTGCTATATGCTGGTGGATATGGCACATATCGCAGGACTTGTAGCGGCTGGCGACCATCTGTCTCCATTCGGGCTTGCTGACATCATTACTACCACGACACACAAAACTCTGCGGGGCACAAGGGGCGGTTTGATTTTCTGCAAACCGGAGCTTGCCAAGCGCATCGACAGCGCAGTCTTCCCCTGTTGTCAGGGCGGGGCGCTGCAGCATATCATCGCTGGTAAAGCGGTAACAGCTGAGGAGGCTTGCACAGACAAGTTCAAGAACTACATCCACGCCGTTGTGCGTAACTGTAAGGCGATGTGCGATGCGTTTATTTCGATGGGCTACAAGGTCGTTACAGGTGGCACAGACAATCATCTGTTCCTGCTTGACCTGACGGAAACAGGGCTGACCGGCAAAGCGGTACAGGACGAATTGGACAAGCATGGCATTACCCTTAATAAGAACTGTGTTCCCAATGAAACTCGTTCTCCGCAGCAGACTTCCGGCGTTCGTATCGGAACGGCAGCTATGACGACTAAGGGCTATACCGCCGAAGACTTTGTCAGCGTCGCTCACATCATTGACAGCATTATCAAATCCATGCAGGAGGAACTACATGACTAAGAAAATCATTACTACATATACCGAGTACGATGAAGACGGCAAAATCAAAAGCCAGAGCGTCACAGAAACCCCTTACCCCGAAGACGACTGCGACCTTGATTGCGAATGCTGCGACAGTGCAGAGGCGGATGAAGACGATGACAATGCCGTATATCAGCTGACACCCAAAGGCATTGCGTGTCTGGCACTGCTTCGCACCGGTCTTGTTGAGTCTATTGAAGACCCTCGAATTGATGGGTTCTGGGAGCTTTTCCAGGCAGACATGGACGCACTTGGTTACACGCAGGAGGTTGAAGAATGAACAGAGTCGGTGAGTTTGAAAAAGTCAGCTTCGAGCAGTACTACGAAGCTATCAAGGATGAATTTTATAAAGAGCAGGAAATGACTCCTGCCCTGAAAGAGAACATCAAGAAGTCGTGGGAGGCTCTCCAGCTTCCGTCCAGAGCCACATCCGGTTCCGCCGGTTATGACTTCAAAGCACCGTTCTCCTTCTCACTGGATGCCGGTGATACCATCAAAATCCCCACCGGCATTCGGGTTAAGGTCGATGAGGGCTGGTGGCTTGGCTGTCTGCCTCGCAGCGGCCTTGGCTTCAAGTACCGCCTGCAACTGGATAACACGATGGGCGTGATTGACAGCGACTATTACTACTCAGATAACGAGGGGCACATCTTCGCTAAAATCACGAACGACAATCATACAGGCAAAACACTTACCGTAGAGGCCGGTAGCGGCTTCCTACAGGCGATTTTCATCCCTTATGGGGTAACATACTCCGACGATGCAACAGGCGTCAGAAACGGCGGTATGGGCTCTACAGACAGCAAATCATAATGAAACCCTGCATTGCAGTGTAATGATTTCGTTCAATAGTTTTCGGTAGAGACAGCGTCTCACGACCGAAGAAATATACATAGAAAGGGAAAAGACTATGAAACGAATTTTCTCACTGCTTCTGGTTGTTGTACTTGTATTTGGTACAACTTCCGTTTATGCCCTCTCTTGGACTTCCACCTCAGAACCATGCAAGACATACACAATCAACATCGTAAAATACGAGTTGATTCCCGGCGATGTCGGCAATAGCTTCCGGGTAAATCCGAATACTACTGCACGCAAAGGTGAATACGCCTACTACAGTATTGAGGTGTACAATGCCGACAATCAAAAGGTAGACCCCGGCAAACTTATTGTGACCGATATGGCCGCACCAACAAACCTGGACAACGGCTTGTATGCAGCTCTTGTTACCGGAAACCGTCCGATGCTCACATATAGCATCGAAGAAAAAACATCACTTCAGGAGCTACATTACAACAATATGCCAATTACCATCAGTGGTGATACCGTTACAATCGGTAAATTGGTGTTTACACGGTCAGTGTCCGGAGTAGTAACAGATGTGCATTTTGATGGCAACATTCTGGAACTGACAAAAGAGTTGACTGCGCTCAATATGACACCGGAAGATGTCTACAATGGTAAGGTTTGCATGAGCAACGATGTGTTAATTCAGAACTTCGGGATGATATGCAAGCAAACCGCAACATCCAAATGGTATAACGACGCAGATGCTATCAAAAACATTACCATCCCGAAGACAGGAGATGCGCCGTTAAATGCTTTGTTTGTTGCATTGGTAACATTGGTGACAACAGGTGTGGCGATATGCTTCAGCTGTCGCTTCAAACAGAAAAAGGATTAAGACCCTGAGTACTTCATGTAGAGATGGGGCTGGTGATAATAAGCCAGCCCCATTATTTTTTACGCCAACAAGGAGGTTGGTTATCATAGCTGCAAAAAAATATACCGAAGAAAAAGTCAACGCCGTATATGACGGCGATATTTATACCATCATCAACCTCACGCCAGTTATACATAAAGACGACCGACAGGAACAGAAAAATGAAATTGAAAAAACCCTGTACACCGTCTTTAGCAAATACACACCGAAAAAGAAATAAGACGGAGGATACAGATGGAAGATTTTATTTACGCAAGACAGTCTGTTGATAAAGAAGACAGTATCTCTATTGAAAGCCAAATCGAATTGTGCCTGCGTGAGGTAGGGAATAATCCGCACAGAGTATTTCGAGATAAAGGGTACAGCGGTAAAAATACAGAGCGCCCTGACTTTCAAGATATGATGGCCGCCGTTCGTGCTGGCGGCGCAAGACGAATTATTGTGTACCGCCTTGACCGAATCAGCCGTTCAGTTCTTGACTTTGCAAATGTTATCAGTGAGCTGCAGAAGTACGGCGTTGAGTTCGTGTCTATTACAGAACGATTTGACACCTCAACACCTATTGGCAAAGCAATGCTGATGATAGTCATGGTATTCGCCCAGCTTGAGCGCGAGACGATTCAACAGCGTGTCATGGATGCATACCGCTCACGCAGCAGAAAAGGCTTCTACATGGGCGGCAGAGTCCCTTACGGGTTTGAATTGGAAAACACCGTTATGGAGGGCATCAAAACCTGTATGTATAAACACATTCCAGAACAGATACAGGTCGTGCAGCTTATCTTTTCTCTGTATGCTATGCCGCAGGTTTCCTTTGCCGATGTGGTGCGCTACCTCAGCCAGAATGGAATTAAAAATCCTAACGGTAAGAACTTCAGCCGTATGCGCATCCGAGATATTATTACAAATCCTGTGTACGCTAAAGCAGACGCTTCTATTTTTGAATTCTTCCACGGGCAAGGAACCGAAATCATCAACGACATCTCTCAGTTCATTGGAACAAATGGAGCTTATCTGTACACAGGGAACAAAGCGGCCAAACGCAAGAGCATTTCTCTTGACGGTCATGTTCTCGTTCTTGCTCCGCACGCAGGATGCATCGATGCTGATACATGGATTCGGTGCAGGCGCAAGTGCCTGAATGTGCGCCAGATAGCTAAACCTGTGAAAGCAAAGAACACATGGCTTGCCGGTAAAATCAAGTGCATCGATTGTGGGCACGCCCTCTCCCTGAAATCCTATCCCCGTAAACGCAGTGCAGACGCAAGGTACTACATCTGCAACAGCAAGTATGTTTCCGCATCCTGCGACGGCGTAGGCGCAATACAGGCCAGCGGAATCGAGGATATTGTCTTTGATGAAATGTCCCGCAAACTTAAAGAGTTCAACAAGCTTTCTTTCAAGGAAAAGCACGGAGACCCCATCGAGCTTACCAAACTGAAAATCCGTGCAGAAGAAATCGAAAAAGAAATCGCCACGCTTATAGACAAAATCGTGTCTGCAAGCACAGCGACAATGGAATATATCAATGAGCGCATTGATGCACTCGATGAAGAAAAGAAAACGGTAAAAGAAAAAATCGCTCAAATGTCAGCCGAAATGTATGATAGACAAAACATCGGCGTCATCAGCGATTACATGAGCAAATGGAACGATATATCTATCGACGATAAATTAACCGTGGTCGATACCCTGATTGAATCTATTCATGTTGGACACGGTAAAGTTAAAATTGCATGGAAAATTTGATGTGGTAGTCTGATTGTTTTGCTTTAGATAAAACACTACCCACATCAAAACCAATATTGTTCGTTAGGTATTCGTTCCCGCCTTTCAGAGAAAAACCATTCCAGTTTTTCGTTCGCTTGAATTTATCCGTAATGTAACTTTTTTGTACCAATATATTCTCTAATTTGTCGACAGATAATTGATTGCTGAATTCAGCGCAAAAAGAAGTATACCCATCTATCCCCGATTGAACAATACCATTTACGGTATCATTGCAGATGCTAGAATAAAGGATTAAACAGCTTGTCACGGCCATCACTATTATGACTAGTACAGAAATCAACACAAGTTTTGTCCGCAGTTTCATTGGTCAATTACTCCTCTAGCCGATATCCCACTTTTGATATGGAAACGATTTGTTCTTGCAGACACAATTTCTTTCTTATCCGCGCAATATGGAGATCGACGGTTCTCGTTCCGCCAGGAAAATCGATTCCCCAAATGTCATTTAGCAATCGATCTCGAGTTAACGTACAATTCTTATATCTAACAAGCTCAACAAGCAGTTCGAATTCTAAAGGCCGAAGATTGATTGTTTCCGACTGTTTTTTTACAGTTCTCGTCTGTGTATCTATCGTAATATCTTGAAATCGCAAAACCCGATCCAGTTTGCCTTGACGGTCTAATATCTTTTCTATTCTTGTAAGCAATTCAAGCATTTCAAAGGGCTTTACAATATAATCCTCAGCGCCATCCCGTAATCCTTTAACCTTTGATAAGACATCAGCCTTTGCTGTCAAAAACAATACAGGTATTCCATAATCCCTGATGTGAGTCAGTAGCTCAAATCCATCCATGCCGGGGAGCATCACATCCAGAATTGCCAGGTCAAAGGAGCAGTCACTTTGAATAAAATTGAATGCATCCAGACCGTCATGCTTGACCAAACATTCATATCCAGACAATTCCAAATTGAGAGAGATGGTGGTCGCAATGCTTTGACAATCTTCAACTAATAGAATTCTGCTTTTTAACATTTTGTATTCACCTCCAATGATCTTTTAAAAATCATATCATACCCAATAAAAAATGCAAGCAAGCGAAAAGTGGTCCTGTGCAGCTAGTGAGTACAACGAACTTTCCCAATAATTGATGCCTCTGTGAACATCCCAAGTGTCCGACTATCGATACTTTCTGAAACATTGTCGCCCAAAAGGAAGTAGCTGCCCGGCGGTACTACGATTATTTCATTATTCTGACAACTATTGTTACAGGAAGTAATTAGTTCGTTGTTACGAAATATGCCATCCTGAGATATAGTAATTTTGTCTCCAGGTATTCCTACTACTCTTTTAATAATTAGTTTTAGGGAACCAGGACATTGAACTAATACAATGTCATTTCGTTCTACTTGGTCGGCATAACAAAGAATACTGTAAGCAATAACGAACTGACCTGATTTTAAAGTTGGGAACATAGAATTGCCTGAGATGCGAACAATCTGAAAGAAGAAAAGCCTTATAATCACTAGCAATCCTAGAAAAACAGGGATAGAGACTTGGAATGCTAATCCTACTAGACGCTTTGTTCTTGCCATATTAAAAGTCCCCATTGAGTTCTGCTATATAATACCATATAGAGCAAACCAAAACTGATATCGTGAAGGTGACGAGCGCCTGCGTAGCAAATTGAATAGGTGTTTGTACGCTTAATATATTTAAAGATTCAGCAGGAATAAAATATGCCAGTTCCTTTTTGTATTGGGGGATAACAACGTAGAGAAACGTGAAGAAGTATCCTGAAAACGTCGTAAAAGCAATTGCAATATATTTATTTCTGGATATAAGGGCAATCGTGAAATCAAAAACAGCATAAGCCGCTCCCCAGACGATAGAATGAACTATATAGACGACACAATATGCAAACATGCTCCTATCATATACCGTTCCATATGTACTCGTGCTAATGAAGTCTAAAGGGATAGATGGTCTGGGATCAGCTATAAAACAAAAAAGGAAGACTACAAGAAAAGCAATCCCCAAAACACTTGCTCCTGAGATGAAAGCAGATATCACTTTTGCAGTCAGATAGTGCTTGTTACTCGACCGTATTGATATTTGACGATTATATGTCGAATTTAAATCGTCAACAATATGCGATATACAAGTAATACCGGATAATGCTGGTGCTAAAATATATAGGAAAGTATTATCAACGATTGCACTATAGATGAACGTATTTATAGCTCCTGTCTGATGCAATGCGCATAGATTTTTCATAGAGTAGTTGCGACTAAACGTAATTAGGCAACATGCCACCACGAAAGTAATTGCTATGTAGAACATTGGTTTTTTATACATTCGTTTGATTTCAGTTTTTACAATTTGCCAAATTGATTTCATAAAGCACATTCCTCCAAGGTGCCATTGTTCATCATAAATAGTTTAGAGCAAAGGTTAGTAAGCTCCTTACGATCATGGCCAGCAATTATGATGGTCGTATTGAGTTGTTTGTTTAGTTGTAACAAGAGCTCTCGCACCTTAAATGCGCTTAATTCATCTAAGTTATTGAAAGGCTCGTCCAATAATAATATACGCGGGTGTTCCATTGTAGCTGCGATAATACCGAGCTTTTGCCGCATTCCTAGTGATAGACTTCTACAACGAGTTTTATTTTGAGGATCTAAATCAAAATTTTTCATAAGCTCAATTATTTTATTTTTTGTAGTACGTTTTTTTATGTATGCTAAAGTTAAAAGAGTATCCAAACCATTCATATCTGGGATAAGACTCGGATGCTCAATCAACGCGCCTACTTCATCCATATGTTCCATAAGATCTAATTGAATATTGTTAATATATATTGTTCCACGATCTAACTTAATTAAGCCGCATATTGATTTCAAAAGCATGCTTTTCCCTGAACCATTGCGTCCCATTATGCCAACAATTTCTCCGGTATTCGCAGAAAAACAAACATCACTTAAAATCAGGTTTCCCTTAATAGCTTTGCAAGCATTTTTACATACAACAGACATATGTGCACCTCTATTTTAAATATAATTATCGATATCTTTATTTTGAATAGTTCTTCTTAGCGCCCAAATCTCAGCTAGTATAAGACACTGCCAGTATAATAGAGAAAACCAATAATTAGGGCGGACAGATGTTGAACCCGCAGGGGCAAGTGCTTCTGTATACAGGATGGAGGTATGTTCAATTGGTAAGATAAACCATGGCTGCTCAATCTGGAAGATATGATAAAACCACCAATCAATTTGAGTTACTGCTACCGCAAATAGAAAGCCAGGAGCGTTCTTCGATAAGATGTTTAATATTGCAATACCCAAAATAATAAAGAAAATACGGCAAAACATCAATATCTGGGAAAAAATCATACCAACTATAGATAACACATGATCCATAGCAAACAGACTAAGGTATTTATGAGTGGAGAATGGTATTATACCATATTGCATAATAATAAGAATGGTCATGCAACATGTGATGAGCATTGTAATGATAACGGAGTTCGTAGCGCATGCATATACGGTGCACTTAGTTAATTGCTCCCGTGGTAATACTCTTATTACTATTTGCTGTTCCTGAGAGTATCCAAGTTTGCTGTTAATATCAGAGCATAGTATAATAATTACAAACAAAGAATAGTAACAAATCAAAAAAGGATCAGTGTAGTGATATATAAAAATATCCAGAAAAGAGTCTAACATATTTGATGTGACAATTTTTCCAGAAGCTAGACTCCATGCCAAAACTAGAATCAAAAAAAGTATTGCACAAAGCCAACGATATGGATGTATGCGTTTCAAATACACAATGATATATCTGCAAATCATGCAATTGCCTCACTTTTCTAATATAGAACGAGTAATCTCGTTTTTCAAAAGCACTAACTTAAAGCACAATAAGTTGCTTGTGAACCATTATACGGAACTCTTAATCGTTCTCCATACAATCTTTGCATACTAATGACGCAAATCATTAACAGTCTGTTCGTGCAACTGCTGAAGGAAATAAGCTGTTTTTTCATAGCGTGTTCATGAAGGGGCGAGAAAATATCCCGCCCCCCATGATTAGAAATCAATAATAGTTCTTAACACCCCAGATGCCATCAAGAGCGATAGGGGTAGATGAACCCGTCGTAAACTTCATTTTAGTCCCGTAACTACCAGTAACATTAATCGGATTATTAAAAGTTACACCCGTTTGGGTGCTATACACAGTCATATAGTTATCTTGTACTTTTGTGGTCTTGTCATCTTTATACAAGCGAAATTCAAAAGATTTGCCATCAGTCAAAGAATCGGCGCGCACATAGCCGCAGTCATCGCTGGACGTCTTCTGAATAGTTGCCGTTGAAAAAAGTCCGCCACCTGCTCGCAGCGAAGAAATGTCAAAATAGGCCGAACCTGTTGCAAATGCCACAGTACCCATGGCCAACAGCAGCGTAACAACAAGAATTAATGCCGTAGTTTTTTTCATTTTAATCCCCTTTCGTTGTCCATAATTGTGTTTTGATAAAAAATGAGGTAAAATCCGAATATCCCTTGCAGATCGGCATCGCCCTTTGGCGGTGTGAGCCGCCCGCTCATGAAATGCAGGGGTATTTTTATATGTGGACAATCATAGGCATCCCTCCCTCACGGATAATGAATGAGACCATAATATTTTGTTCTCTACATATAAGACAGTTGGTGGCCGCGAATTCTGACGATTTTGGGGGAAATAAATAATAATATATTTTTCAATTTTGCGTCAGATTTTGGACAGGTTAATTGTCTTATAGATAGAGGGCAAGCAACAGGCCCGATTATTTCAGATTGAGAAAGGATAAAACGCATGAAAAAGAAAACTATTATTTCACTCTGCCTCATTGCTGTAATTTGCTTCGCCTGTTTCGCGCCGGCGTTGGCAGCCGGGAACAATGCGACACGCGGGATAGTCACATTTTCCAGTGGCATGCCCAAAGTCGCCGGAACCACAAATCAATATAACCCATACGCGATTGCCAGCGTAGGGCTGCCTGAACAGCTATCTGTGGGGTTTACATTGTACAAAATCGTTAATGGAAATGAGGTTTACGTTACTTCTGATTCGGATGGCGGTCACGGAAATTATTTTGAAGCTGAAGCACTTGTCAATCTGTCAAGCGGGACCTATAAATTATATGCTTATTATAGGGGAGAAACAAAGTCCGACGGAAGCGTAAAGACTTATAACATTGGATAAAGAGTAATCGCCTAATCACAAAGGCCCTCGAACAATCCGAGGGCCTTTAGTCTACTGTTTACTAAATAATTCGAGGAATTCACTTATAGAAATAACCGCAGTTGTATGAATGGTAAGTATTGAATCATCTAATTGAAGTATTCCGTACTTGCTTTGGTCGTACTTATCTATCGCATAATACACAGCCTTGCCGTCGCCGATGTCATATTCGGAAAAGCTCTCATCAGCATAGTTTTCGATACTATCTGCCGGATTCCACAGTTGAGTGGTAACAATTTCGCTTCCTTTATACTGATAATACGAAAACAGCCACTCCTCGTTTCTCCGGTTTCTTTGGTATTTCGATGTCTCATAAGTAATGTCGGGGGCATTCAAACGGTACGGTATATGCCCAGTCGCTTTTTCAAACTCTTGCAAGCTGGTAAACGTTTGCATTTCTTGCTTTTGAGGGTACTCCTTCTCCAATTCGGATGCAAAGTCATTTGCAATCTGGCTGTCGTACTCACCCCACACGTGGGTTTGTGTTGGCTGCTGAACTTCAACTCTGTTGTCAAATAGCCGTATTACAGAATAATACACCTGAATAGCAAAAGCCCTGCTTTCGGGTATACAGATAAGCAGCGCAGTAAGTATAAGTACCAGCGAACTCGCCGCTGCGACCCATCTGTGGCATTGCAGTATATGTGCAAAGTCTGTTTTGTGACTGACAACCAACATATCCGGCTTATCGGTTGCATTCGCAATCCGCCTTATTTCGTCCCATCGTTCATCGGGCCAATCAACCTTCGCTTTAGCGCGCTGAATGATTTGATCAGAGCTTGGATACCCTTCCCTTTTCAGCCTTTGCTTTGCTTTGGCACGGGAAAGCAAAAAGTTTCCCTCAGCAACGGATAAAATTGTGTTTTCTCCAATCATCTTCCTGCACCTCTTTGATAATTTGCATGTCATAATCCTATTAAAACGCATAACATCATCTTTAGCATCCAAGCAAACTCATGCCTCATCTTTTTGCGCATGCGCCGGAATTGCTGGGATAATGCATTTTCGCTCATGTTTAGTGCCGCTGCAAGCTCTTTGATCGAGTAACCATCCACATAGCATTGGAGAAAAGCATCGGTCATTTCAGGCGTATATAATTTCAGAAGGCGATTCCGCCACTCCTGCCGCGTGCGCCTATCCTCATATTCCCGCTCCACATCGTTATATAGCTTTGGTTCCGCTCCTGACAGCATATCTGGGGCATATGGAATCACCCGGCTATTCTTTTTCATAATGTTGTATGCCTTATTGCGCAACGTGGTTTTGAAGTAAGGAACGGGATCCAATGCGTCCTGCATCTTTGGATTTTCATAGATTTCTATCAGCAAATCGCTCAATAAATCCAAAGCGTCATCTTTGTTCCCCATCAACATATAGGCATACAGCGAAAGTTCCTTTCGGTTTTCTTCTTTCCAAAAAACTTTGACCAGTTCATGTGCATCCATAATGAATCCTCAAATAGCCATCTTCATTCCCCACCTTATAATTATCATATCATGCTGGTATATGGCCCGTAAACGGATATATTCAGCAGCAATGTTCGTATGAAATAGAATTACCCGTTAGATCCAACAACATCAACGGATTATCAGGCATGCGCCAATATCCACGGCACCAATGGATTTTTTCGGCATGGCGCACAACCTCATCCCAATAGTATTCCTTCATCGTCCATTCGCTTATCAGCTTCGCATCTTCCGGCACGAGATACAGCGAATAGGAAAGGGAAACTTTTTCATCGTTTCTCCCTATGAAATACAGAAGTTCCGCAAGCCAAAAATCCACGGGGCCACTGATAAATACAATGAAATGCCGGAATCCCGTCTGATAAAGCCGATAGATGAACTCGAGGACACGCTTTTTAAGCACGATTTTATTGCGCCTATGCTGCCGTAAATTGCAGAATTCTTCATATTCAAGCACAACTTGTACAATACATGTTTGTCCTGATGCCATGCCATCCATCATATATACTCATCCTCCTAATTAATAGACAATTTTGAATAAGTAAATCTGACGCGAAAACTTAAATTTTGTCTTGTTTTTTTATGATGTCTTCCAATTCTCTAAGTTGCGCTTCTGTGAAAGCATATTTTTGCCGCGCTCTGTACAGAATCTCCCAAGCCGAAATCGGGGATTGCAGACAGGCTTCCTCCGCCTCGTTTCTTGACATCCGGAAGATTTTATCGCCCTGCGTCATGTCTGTATGCTTATTGTAATCAGTGTGCTTTTTCATGGAATAAACCTCCGCCCTGTTTAGCATATTCCCTTATGAATAGTTTAATATACCACGGTTGGTTAGCTATAAGAGATATTTTAAATTACTCCAAGCTAATTTTCAATCAAATATGGGTACGCTAAGCTAATAATTATAGGAGCAAAGATATGAACTGTGAGCAGGAATTGATCGCCTTGCGGGAAGCTATCCGCAATGAGCGCAAAAACAAACGGATTACGCAGGAAGAGCTGGCCGAAATGCTGGAAGTATCGCCAACTCATGTGAAGCACATAGAAAGCGGCCATCGCAAGCCGTCGATTGAGATACTGTTTGAGCTTGCAAAGATTCTGAACATATCCCTGGATGAAGTCGTTTTTCCAAAGAAAGAGACGCCCCATGACGCCACGCGCGGAAAGATAGAGCGCCTATTGGACGTATCGGACGAAGCGTCCCTGCGATTCATTTTGAGTGTACTGGAGGCGCTGCGCGAAAAGGAACTGGCGGATGTCAAATAGCCGTCATCTTACCATGTGCATCGCAAAGGAGCCGCAAAGTCGCGCTCCTTTTTTGTATCATGCGCATTTCTTCTTCGGCCGGCTCATGAAAATCCGGGACGAGCATGAGACGCAGATGCCCTTCATATGCAGAGAGGATCGCCTCCCGCAAAGCCTCCGGCGTGTCGCAATGGGTAACGTTAAACCATTCCCGCTCTTCTTCGTCCCACTCCATGACCACATATCCATGGCGAGTTATCAGCACCTCGCATATTCCCGACTGAATGACCGGTTCAAAGCAGTCCAATACATTTTCAAAAGACAACATCGTAATCTCCCTTTCCAAACACCTTATATATAACACTGTAATCATCCACAAGTGCAGTTGCAAATGTGCAAAACGGCGACTTCTTGCTTTCAGACAATGAGCCGCGTCGTAACTACGCACTTCCCCGGCGCGTGACCTGAATACCTGAATGGATAGCACGTTACCATTACAAGCGTTTTCCCGTCCATGACGGGCAAGCTCAAGTCCGCTGTATTTTCATAGATCGTAATATCCGAAACGGTGTAAGTATAAACCGTGCCGTCGTCCATCGTGACAGTAATACTGTCGCCACACTCAATCTTTTCCAACACCTTTAAGTGGTTGCGGTTCCTATGCCCATAGACAACACACATTCCATCCTCTCCGGGCAGTGCTGAGGTGGTAAGCCAGCCCGGCGTTTTCTCAAGTGTTGCTTCTTCTACACCATAGGCAACGGATATAGTGCTGCCCTTTATTTCGAGCGTAAACAGCCCGTCGCCTTTCTTTTGTAGATGAGACGTTGGCGATACTGTTGGGGCAGGCGTTGTTTCCTCAGTTGGTGCAAAAGTCGGCGGTATAGTCGGGGCAAGCGGAATACCCGTTGTACCTGCAAGCTCTATGTGAACGACCTCCGGCGTTGCTACGGGATGAACCTCGACAAAGATGTTTTCCTGTTTCTGTGGTGTAAACGCAATAACGCCCAAAATGATTGCGGTAATGGAAAGGGCGGCAAGTACCGCCGCCCTGATGATAGTCTGCTTTTTCATATCCGATTTTCCTCTCTTTTGATTATGTGGTCGGTCTGCCGAAGCATACCCATTCCCATTCAGAGCCGTTTTTGCCCCAATGCTTTCGTATCTGTACGCTGTTGTTACCGCCCGTGCTGTCAATCAAATATGTGCCGTTAATATAAATGGCGACATGGTGGATCTGCATCCAGCGTTTGCACTTGCCGCTGCCGCAACGCCTACGGTCGGTGCAGTAGCCCTCACCGCGACTTGCATCCTTACGAGCGAAAAAGATAAGGTCGCCTGCCTGAAGCTGTGAAGCGTCGGTAAATAGTACGCCCATATCCCTACATTTTTGCGCCATCCCCGTTGAGGTCAAACCGTTCATGGAGGACAGCCCGCAATCGCGGTATGCCGCCCGCACCAAGCCCGAGCAATCCATGCTCGAATAGCTACGTCCAATGTACTTCTTTGCCGCCGCGACGATCTGTGCGCCAAGCTCATTCGGCGGGAGGTCGGGGTTAATGTTAAGACCAAAGCCATATTCGCCGCCATCGCCCACGGTATCGCCAAGAAGCTCGGCAAATAGAGGGTAATAATCGGGAAGCATAAGCTCATTCAGCATTTCATTTTGGTCGGCGTTGAAGCGGTAAAGCCCTGCGCCGTCACGGTAGTCCATGCTCGACACGTTCACATAGATGTAGAGGGTGGTCTTTGTTTCGGTCATAGGTTCGCCGTCCTTGTCAAGCACGATAGCTCCGTATTCATCGGTCACGGTAATGGTTTCGGTTTCCGTTTCGGTGCGGTAGGAAGTCGTATTCATGTCATTAAACACGGCGCGTAATCGCTCAATGTTCTCCGGTGTCACCACGGTTATATCTGAGGGATTTTCTTCATCCGTAGAGGTTTTGATAGAGTAAACGCCCACCACATCTGCCCAATTCGGTACGGGGCTTTCGGCGCTCTCCATATCGCCTTCATAGATGACCTCCACAGCATCCGCGCCGCCCTGTGCGGTAAGCTCATTTATCTTCGCCTGCATGGAAGCGGCAAATTCACCGTTGATGGTTTCAATCGTCTCGGTCATGGGTTTGCCGCCATCAGCCGATTCGTTAGCGGAGAATACGCCGAACACCGCAAGCAGGGCAACCACAAGCACCACCACGATGATGATAACAACGGCTACCCAACCGCCCGCCGCGATTGCGGCTATGAGCGCTTTGACTGCCGCGATGATCCACTTGACCACGGCAACGATGGCTTTAGCCACGGCTTTGGCTGCTGCCGCCGCCGCTTTTGCCGCCGCCTGTGCCGCTTTTGCCGCAGCTTGCGCGGCTTTGGCGGTAGCCTGTGCGGTTTTCTGCGCCGTTTTCGCCGCCTGCTGCGTGGTCTTGACTGCTTTTTCGGCAGTCTTTACGGTCTGCTGCGCCGTTTTCACGGTGCGCTGCGCGGTCTTGACCGTGCCTTTTGTGGCTGTTTTAGCCGTTTTTGCGCTCTGCTTAATGGTCTGCTGTGAAGCCTGCTGCGCCCTACGGGAGCTTTGCGCAGTTTGCCGGACACGCTCTCGACCTTGCCGAGTGACATTGCTCTCGGAATGAAAAGAGGAACGGGTTTGCTCCGTTCCTCGCTGTTTGGCTTCCTTATACTGCTTTCGGGCGTCGTTGGCTTTTCTCGCAAGCTGCTTTCCTCGGTCTGTGACCTCCTGCCCGGTGCGTCGGGCAACATCTTCGCCCGTGCGCTCCACACGGCTTTCGGCATATTCCGTTGGCGATTCATCGCGCTGCTGCGGGGCGGCTGTTTCCTGCGCCTGCTCCTTTGCGGACAAAAGAGAACGCCGCGCAAGCTCTTTCGGCGCTCGTGCGACGCTATCCATAACGCGGGGTGTTCTATCTGTCGGTCTTTCCTTTATATCTCTCAACAGTGTTTACCCCCACATCTCCGTTTCACCGGGCTTGGTCGTCATATTGCGGTACAGCTCGGTATTTTTAGGGAAGCGATTGACGAAAGGCACGAGCGCGTTGCCGATCTTCATCAAGCCGTGTCCCGCCTCGGCGTTGGTGATGTATTTCATCTGATCCTCCGAGATGTTGAAAAGCTCCGCTAACTTTTCGCGGTCACTTGCCGCCTGATTGTGCATCACTACAAACTCCGAGTTGGAGAGGATGGAGCGCGCCGCGCTGTTGTCGAGAAGATACTCCACGTTCTGCGTGATGCCCGTGGGGAAGGCGTTGCGCTTGCGGAAGCGCCGCCATGCGGAGTTGAAGAACATACTGCTGTACGGATTGTCATACACCACATGGAACTCATCGAGATAAACATGGGTGCGCCTGCCGTGCTTCCAATTCTCCGTCACGCGGTTGAGGATGGCGTCCGTGATAACGAGCAAGCCCATCGTTTTAAGCTGTTCGCCCAAATCGAGAATGTCATAGACCACGATGCGGTTGTTGGTGTTCACATTGGTTGGATAGGCAAAGGCGTTCAAGCTGCCCTCGGTGAAAAGCTCCATAGAAAGCGCAAGATCACGCGCCTCCGGCTCGGGCTGCACAAGCAGAAGCTCACGCAGGGAAAGCAGCGTGGGCAGCGGGCCGCCTCGCTTGTAGTTCTTGTAGAGGTCGCCCGTGCAGCGGTCAATGATGCTCTTGTCCTTTGAGGACAGCTCATGGTTTTGGTCAAGCTGTTCAAGCAGGGACATGACAAACTGCGATTTGAGCGCGATGGGGTTATGGGTATCGGCGTAGCCCTCCACCATGTCCATAGCGTTGATGTGGTCGGGGCTGCCCGCCGCGATGCGGATGATCTCCGCGCCGAAGTTTCCCAGCATACTGTATTCGCGCTCGGGGTCGCAAATAAGAATATCGTCGTTGGTGTTGAGGATAAGCTGTAATATCTCGTCCTTGCAGCCAAAGGATTTGCCGGAGCCGGGTACGCCGAAGTGGAGCGCCGAGCCATTCATCAGATTGGATTTGTTGACGATAATCATGTTGCCGCTGATGGCGTTCTTGCCGCAGTAGATACCGCCCTTGTCGAACACCTCCTGCACACGGAAGGGCATAAACACGGCGGCGCTTTCGGTGGTCAGCGTTCGGAAAGCGTCAATCTTGCGGACGCCGTAGGGCAGCACGGTATTCAGCCCCTCAAGCTGCTGATATTTCAGCGTTGAGAATTGACACAGCCGCTTTCTACCGATTGTCAGCAACATTTCCGTATAGCTGTCAAGCTCATCCTTGGTGTCCGCCGTCACTACGACGGTCAACACGCCGAACATCATGCGCTGGTCACGATTTGTGAGATCGTTCAAGAAGTCCTTGCTCTCGCTGCGTTGCACCTCCATGTCAAAAGGAATGGTGGCGGAGAAATTGTTATTGTTGTTCTGCCGCCGCTGCCAGTTTGCGATGTTGGTTTCCACGCCGAGCAGACGGTTTTCCACCTCGCGCACCGCTTCGTCCATCGGGATAGGGATAATGTCGATGGACAGCATCATGCTTGCGCCGATGTCGGTAAGCTCGGTGATGATGTCGTCCTTGATGAAGTTGGCGTAGTCCCGCAGGAAGATCACTCTGCCGTAGCGGTCGCCCATGCGGAAGAAGTCCCGCCCCGGCTCAAAGCAATCGGGGCAGATATAGTCCTTGAAGTCGTGTCCCTTGCGCGCCATGTCCTCCGCGTTGAAGTGGAAATACGCTTCCTCCTCCGGGCGAAAGAAGTTGTGGATCAGCTCCAGCTTTTCTGTGGCGTCCATTTCCTCGCAGCGGGAGCCGAGCCTCGCAAGATAAGCGGAAAGCTCGCTGCCGATGCGGTTGAAATAGTTACGCGCCTGTTGAATGTCGTTCTTGTACGCGCTTACGGTTAGGTATCGGATATGCTGAAAGTTGCCCGCTCCTACGGCTTCATCCATAAAGCGCTTGTTGGATTCCTCGCGGAACTTATCCATACTATCGCCGTGCATGGGCATAAGAATGGAGTCCTGCAACGCTTTGAGGTTATACCGTTTGAGAGCAATGGTCAGTTTATAGGTCGAGCCACACTCAAAGGAATTGATGAGGTCACTGTACTTGAAGAAAAGCTCTTTTGTATCGGCTTGAGAGAGCATGGCATAGTTGATGTCCGAAAACTTAAAGGTCTTAGCAAAGCAGTTGCCCACCTTGAAGATGCCATCGTTCCAAATCGTCTTGATGGGGATAATGTCCTGAACGCTGCGCGGAATGCGAAACCGCTCTTTGTCTTGCTTCAAAATATTGTGCAGGGTCTTAATCATGCTTTCGTGCCTCCTTTTCGTGCTGCCGGATGACAGGCTCCAGTATTTCATAATAGGTGTTGGTGGGTTTGAATGTCAGGTGCTTGGGCATGAGAAACTCGGAGCGGATAAACGCCAGCAAGAACTTCTCCGCCGTCATGCCGTTATACTTCAGAAAGCCCATTGCGGCAAACGGTACAGCACTCAATATGCACAGCCACGACACGGTTTCCGTTCCGAGATGGTCCTTTAAGCCAAAGTACACGCCTATCGCTACGCCCACGGCAAGCAGCGCGAAAATGAATTGCCGCGCGTTCAGTCCGAAGAACATACTCTCGGTGTAGCCGCGTATCTCTTTGTTGATCTTGATTTCCATAGGATAATGCTCCTTTCACACATTTTTGCGGTTGCTGTTTTTCTGATATAATGAATTTGAAGATATAAAGGGGGATGCCGATATGCCAGCTTTAGCTATATTATCCATTGCTTTTACAGTCGTCATGCTCGTGCTGTCCATTATCTTTAAGGTAGCCGGAAAGCTCCGGCTCACGCTGCCCGTATTGTTCTTTCTGCTCATGGCGTTCCCGTTCAACCGTTGGGCGTCTGCAAATGAGACGCTTGTGTGGGCGATACTTGGCGGGCTTATCGCGCTTTGTCTGCTGTCGTGGATCATCTCGCTTGTAAAAACAATAAAGCGCCGCCGTTTTGAAAAGGACAGCGCTGAGGCAAGGCTCGACTATATGCAATGGCAAAGAGAGAAAGCTCACGCACTCGGATATTCGGATATGGACGTTTACTATGACGAGGACGGCAACATTAGGGACGAACGCACGAAAGAGCGCATAGAGATTTGAGAAGCGGACAATGTTCGCTTTTTTCTTATAGCCCAAACATTTCTCTCACAACGCGGTCAGCCATTTTTACCGCACCCGTCAGCACCAACAGATTAAATATCAATTCACCCATGTAGCTCCACACCATCGTGACGGGGCTTGCGCCTGCTTCTACAACGGGCGGACTTGAAGCAAACTCGCTAAAGACGATGCAGCCAAGAACGATAATTGCGCCCTCCAAGCAGACCGCTGCATAGCTTTTCAAAAAACTCTTGCCGATGTTCGCGCTCGGCTCTCCAGCAAAGGAAGATAGCGGGATAGGTGCGATAGCCGTGTAAAGGTACAATTTGAAAAATCTGCCATAGACGCTCATTATCATTACAAACGAAAGCGCGATAATAACGAGACTTCCGATGAGTGATACCGCCCACGCGGGGATAGACTGCCAAAATGTAAGCTGCTGAATTGCCGCCTCCATTTCTGTGGGCATCGTCACCGCCGTCTGCGCGGCAAGCCCCGCCGTGTCCATCGCCGTGGAGATAACGCCCTGCACGATCTTGAAAATCGCCATCATGATATCCAAGCCGTAGCCGACCACGGCTTTAGCGAGGATAAAGCGGATAAAGAGCTTCGCCGCGTGTTCGGGCTTCTTTATTTCTGTAAGCGAGCCGCAAGTTTTTATGACGCCCACCACAAAGAAAAGTACCAAGAGCGCGTAGCCTATCGCTTTCAACGCACCGTTTATGTCCGTTACGATGTTCCAAATGCCGCCGCCCTTGAAGTTCTCAGGTGTTTGTGTGATAAGCAGCCATATTTCTTGCAGCTTTTCGTTCCATACATTGAGCGCGTTTACAATGTTGTCGATAATCCAATTTCCGCTGCCCAATCATTTTCACCTCCGTTTCATAGGCAAAGCCCGCCGCAAAAACGACGGGCTTGCCATTTATTGTTTAGCGGCAAGGCTCGGTCCTCACTGGGGCTTTGTCGCGGATAACGCCGTACTTGTCGTCAACGTAGTAGCGTCCGACAAACGGATTGTAGATCGCTGTGCATTTCACGCCGTTATACTCCGCGACATAACGGTTATCGCCAATCTTGTCTATGATGGTCGCTTCCGCAAGCCCTCCGTTCAAAGAATGGATGTGCATTTGTTCCTTGATTTGCTCCATATTTGCCTCCATCAGCCCGTGATAAGGGTCAAAATCTCTTTGGTAAAGGTTATAATGATGCCGCCCGCAAGCGTAAGGAAGCCGTTAGCGCGCTGCGACGGATCGTGGCTCTTTAAGGAGAGTCCCACCTGTACAATGCCGAACGCAAGCAGGATAATACCGATTGCCCTTATCAATCCGAATATAAACTCGGAAAAATTGTTGACTACCGCAAGAGGATCATCTGCGGCAAAGGCTGTGGTCGTGATGGAGAATACCAGCACCACCACGGCAAAGAGAGTAAAAAAGAGCTTCATGCGTTTTGTCATTTGAATCGTTCCTCCGTTTCGTTGATGTATAGTTCGTTTATCTCATCCTCGGATAGCACCTCGTAATCTTCGTAATCGCCGTCCAAAAGAACGTCGGAAAGTTCAAACGCCTTTGGTGCTTGTCCGTGGATGTATGGCGGCGCGCCGCCGTCAATGGTCTGTTTTACGTTGGGATGGCGAAGTATGTCATACTTCTCGTCCTGTATGGCGCGCTCTCCGCGAATGAAAAGCAAGGCATAGCGGTTGTCGAGCATGCGCACCTCGTCCGGGGTATATAACTCTCGGCCGCTGATCTGCCAATTTGTAGAGTAGTTGCCATTCCTGCCTTTGCTTTGTCCGTAGGTGTTCGTGTCGATGGTGGCTTTGCCGAGCTTCTTTGAAACCAGCTCATGAGTACTGTCCTCATTGCCGCCGAGATAGAGAAACTCGTCGCAATTGCCGATAATGCTTTCCCATTGTTTTTCAAACAAAGCCTTTAACTGCGCAATGTTCTGAATGATGATCGAAACAGAAATCTCACGGCTTCGCATGGTGGCAAGCAGCTTGTCAAACTCATCGGGGAGCGCGATGTTCGCAAATTCATCCATGACACAGTGAACGTGAACGGGCAGCCTACCGCCGTAAACATGGTCGGCAATGTAGTAAAGCTCCTGAAAGATGGAGGAGTACATCATGCCGATGATGAAGTTCAGGCTGCTGTCGTTGTCGGGAATAATGGCGAACAGCGCCGTCTTTCGCTCTCCGAGTGATGGAATATCAAGCTCATCATAGCTGACTATGGACGCGATCTGCGGAAGGTTGAATTTCTCCAGCCGGACGCCAAGGGAAATAAGAATGGATTTTGCAGTCTTGCCGGCCGCGAGCTTGAAAATATGGTATTGCTTCACGGCAAGGTGTTCGGGGTCATTCATGGCAAGCCGCTCAAAAAGCTCGTCCAGCACGGAAGCATATTCCTCATCTTCCTCCTTGACCTCGGCGGCATTTATCATCTCCATAACCATAGGGAAGTTCTGTTCCTCCGGCGGAGCTTCGTTCACAAGGTAGAGGATTAGCGCCTCCAAGAGCGCGGTTTCGGCACGTTCCCAAAAGGGATCGTTGCTTTGCGCTCCCTTTGGTGTGGTGTTACGGATAAGGTTGCTGACCAGCCGCAGCACATCTTTATCGCTTCGCAAGTATACAAATGGGTTAAAGCCGTGGCTCTTTTCCGTGTTGATAAGGTCAAGCACTTTGATATCGTAGCCCTGTTTTTCAAGCAGGCCGCCCGTGTCGCGGAGTATCTCGCCTTTCGGGTCAAGCACGACGAAAGAGGTGTTTGCCTGCATGATATTTGGTTTGGCAAAGAAGCGGGTTTTGCCCGCGCCGCTGCCGCCGACCACCATGACGTTCAGGTTTCTGTGGTGCTTTCTGCCGTCAAGCCCGATGCGGGTATTCTGCGTGAGTATGATATTCTGTTGTTTATCCTTATCCGCATACTTTTTGCAGAGCTGCCGTGCGTCGCCCCATTTTGCGCTGCCGTGTTCCTCGCCGCGCCGGTAATTGCGACGGGTGGAAAGATACACGCCGATGCCCATGCCATAGATAACAAGGAATATGAGAATGGCTTTCATGGAGTCGGCGCACCACGTTATTTTTATCGGGTCATTCATGCCGGTGGTGAAACCCGTAACGATACCCGCTAATCCTTGAGATAGAAAAGGGGCGACCATCAAGGCCGCCCACGTTACAGGAATAACACCGAGCACCGCCATAATGCTGCCCGTGCGTTTATCCTCATTCGGATTCTTCATCGTCCGAACTCTCCGTGTCTTTTGTCGCTTTCCCAAGCGATTCAATGCAATAGATCATAGAGTTATCTCTCCATTTCTCCATATTTTTTGCGCTGCTTCTTTGTGGGCGCGTCCATGACCTCTATGAGCGTTTCGTCCACAAACTCGGTGTCGCGCCCCTGTTCCACAAGCTCATTGCGCTTATCATTCAAAGAATTGATGATAAGCCCATGCTGGTAATCGTCCACTTCTATCACACGTTTTTCTTCCATAACGACCTACCTTTCCGGATGATTGCGCGTCTGCTGACGCTCGGCATACAGATTGCGGTCTACGCGCTCGTTTATGTCGCAGGCGGCTTCGCGGACGATGCCGAGTATGCTGCGCTTCTCACGAACATCGAGCGCGGATAGTTCGTCGGGGATTTGATCGCACGGCACGGAGGGAACACCGAAGCGTTCACATACGATATTGGCGGTACAATCGCAGATAAAGGTGTTATCACCCTGCTCTGCGCGGGCAAGCTCCCGCGCCACCACAAAGAACAGCTTGTTCCAATCGCTCGTCCGGGCGACATATATGGTGTTGTCCTCCTGCGAATACAGCGCGCCGACGCTCTCGGTCACGTTTTCAGACGGCTTGACAGGAACGGGCGCGTCGGTCATAAGGGCTTTGAGCTTGGAGCGAAGCGGCATGGAAAGCGTGGCTCTTTGCTGTATGGGCTTGCCGTGGGTCTGCGATACATCAAACACGCGCTTTGCGTCATATGAGGTCGCAAGGGAGCCGTCCTCACGGGTGTACTCGCCGTTGGCTTCCAGAATGAAAAAGCCATTTTCGCCTCGCTTGACTGAACGCCCCTTTTGCGCCCAATCGTCATAGCTCATCACATAGCTTGCCTCGGGTTTCTGCGCCGCGATAAGCAAAGTGTTTGCCACGCTCGTCATGCCAAGCCTCGCCTGCATTTTGATATATGTGCCAAGCATTTCCGGCTCTGAAAGCACCCTGTCTGCCATTTCGTCAATCATGTCGTAAAGCTCCTGCCGCTTTTCCTGCTTCTGCTGCGCCCATTGCTCCTTATCAAAGGGTTTCTCGCTGCGCTGCTGCTGATTTGAAAACAGACTGTCGAAGTTCTCCATTACATTTACCTTCCTTTTCCTCTATATTTGTTTTTCTGCGGCTGCTTGTGCGTGGTCTGCCGCGTTTTATCACGGGCGGGCTGCTGCGTGATTTTATCGCGGCGCTCGTCCTTGATCTCCCTGATCTGCTGCCGCACGGAGGGTCGGGTGCGCTCCGGCTCAAAACTCTCCGCGTCGGAACGCTCTTTGCTGTTTGAGAAAGGCGCGGACGGATTCGATTTTTCCGTCCTCGCCTTCGTAGGGTTTGCCAACTTTTCCGTAATGTCGGCAGGCTGCTTATGCTCAATTTTCTGCGGGGCGGGTTTCCCGAGCATATCATCGAGCGTTTTATCGTCCACGGTATGCGCCTCCTTTTCGGCGGGCGGGGTGGTACGCTCCTTTTCGACGCTCTTTTTCGTCTTTGCCTCACGGGATTTTTCAATGTCGGCACGAATCTTCTCTACATCAACGGTAGAAAGCGCAAACCTGTCCGCAATGCGGTTGACCCGCGCAGCGTCGTTGGCGTTTACCACCACGTCCACCAGACCGTCAGGTTGCTTTTTGTTCACCACGGCGGCATAGAGAACGCCATATTTCTTTGCTTCCTCGGCAAAGATTTTCATGTCCTTGTTTTTGATGACAAATACCTTTGTGGGCTTGCCGTTAAAAGCCTTCATACGCGCCTTGCCTTTGGTGCGTTTTTGGTCTTTCAAGACGGCGATGAGAAACGTGGCGAGTGACAGAGCGCCCTTTCCCGCAAGATTGGTCGCACATTCCACGCCTTTGACGGTCACGTTAGTCGCCATGTTGACGATTTGCTCTGCCGCTTCTCCTTGTTGGCTCATTTTGCTTTTCCTCCTTTTCCATTTTTTAAGGGCAACAAAAAAGCGCCGTGTTTTTACCGACGCTTTCTTGGTATGCCGTCTATTTAATTACTTCAAATTCGTATTGCCTCTTTACCAGCCTGCGCTTCACGATTCCGGCGTCCTCCAGCTTAAAGAGGTCTTGCCGTGCCGTTTCCAGCACCACGCCGAATTTCTTTTGCCATGCCTTTATGGTAATGGATTGATTGGGGCTTGTGAGAATCCACTTCGCGCCCTCTATGATACGCCTGTTCATTCCGGCTGCTTTCAGCTTATCAAGCGTCTGCTCCAGCACAACCTTGTCAACGAGCCGTTCCTCCATGGCTTTTACTGCGCGGGCGAGCATCCCCGTGTAATAGTCGATGAAATAGGTCATGTCAAAGTCGTCGTCCTCAACATCCTTGATGGCCTTATAATACTTGGCGCGTTCCTCCGCGATCACACCGGATATGGAGAAATAGCGAAAAAAATCATAGCCAGCCTGCAACAGCATCATAAAGGAAAGCGCCCGCGCGGTTCTGCCGTTCCCGTCTATGAAGGGGTGGACATAGACGAAGTAGAAATGCGCGATACAGGCTTTGATGAGCGGCGGCAATTCGCTGTCGGTGATAAAATCAAGCAGCGACGCCATCATACCGGGAACCTTTTCGGCTTGTGGCGCGATATGAAAGATCTCTCCGCGGCTCGACTGCACAAATACACTTTCATTACGGTAAGCATTGGTCGGCACGTCCGCCTCAAACGTGTCCTTTGTCACAAGCGCATATATGTCAAATATCGTTTGCTCGGTGATCGACTCATCAATGTGTTCAAGAACATAGGTGAGCGCCTCATAATTGCTCTTCACCATCTGCTCGGATTTATTCTTCGGTGAGCGCCCTTCATGGATAAACTCCCGCGCTTCCTTCTTGGTGGTGAACGCGCCTTCTATAACGCTGGAATACACAGCCTCGTCTAAAACCGCTTCCCGAAACGCTTCTTCGTATTCCGGACGGTCAAATACGATCTCTCGCCGCGCAAGAGAAATGACCTCATCAGCTTGTGACGAGATGCTTTCCGTCAGTACCCACCAAAACGGTTTGCCGTCTATGGAGAGAAGCGGGAGACTTTCGGATTTATCCTTCCTCGCCTTTTGAAGCTCCGGCCACACCTTTGAGATGGGCAGGGAAACGGGCAAACGGTGGATAATATCCTTTCTCGGAAGATACTTTTCCAAATATGTTTCGATCATCTCCTGCATGATTTCCCTCCAAAGACATTCTAATTATCTTCTATTTTACTTCTATTATTCCTCCAAAGCAAGACTTTATTCAATAGCGCGACGGCGATTCTTTATCTGCTTTTTTTCATGACCCTTTTCCTCCTTTTCCATTTGCTTTATCTGTGCCTGCTTTTCGGCAAGCATGAGAGAGCGCTCCATAATGGCGTCGCACAGCTTCATGCTCCGGCGAAGCGGTTTTGCCTGCGCGGATATGGCGGCAATTCGCGCGCGGATCTCCGCCATGCGCGCCTCGGGAACATCATGTCGGCGTTGCTCGTTATGAAGCGTCTTGCGCTCGGCATACAGGCTTTTGAGCTGTGCGTCTGCCGATGCTCTGTAATCGGTGAGCTGCTCTGCCGTGTCGATGCCATGTCTAAACAGGAATCGGGATTGTTCATCGAGCTCGTCCAAATGCCGCAAGTCCTCGCGCAGTAAATACGATGCTTTGCCTTGCGGCTGCTTTTGTGCAGCGCGGAGCTTTCTCAAATAGAAGTAGTATAGTGCGCGAAGTCCTTTCCATGTGATTTTGGATAGATGAAAGTCGCCTTGCACTCTTATCCGCACGATTTTCGAAGGCACAGGCTTCAGCGGGCGTTCTGGTGCACGCTGCTTCAATATGCGCTGCTTTATAGCTTCTTCGGTGTAGCTATCCCCAAGCGAGCGCAGCCGTACGAATCGTTCCTTGCCCGGCGGACGCACCGCGATATACTTGACGCCCGTTTTGACTTCATATCCCATGTCCTTCAGGGAACGGATAAACGCCTGAAAACTCATGCTTGCCATGACCGCCTTATCCACATCCTCACGGATTGCGCTGCGCCATGTTGGCTGCCCTTTCCGCTCCGCTTCCCACTCAGCATAGTGCTTCGGGTAGTACGCTCTATGTTCTGTGATCACCGAAAGCCCGTGTTCCCTGCACAGCCTGTCGGAAGTCGCCCGCATTTTCGCATAACTCTCCTTGCAGGCGTTGA